>Ga0208937_1000132_pt1 | contig 70688 bp, 81 predicted proteins | sample June2015DPH_11_5_FD_184705 | JGI IMG/M metagenome (GOLD analysis project Ga0208937, IMG submission 184705) | Peatland microbial communities from SPRUCE experiment site at the Marcell Experimental Forest, Minnesota, USA - June2015DPH_11_40... | ecosystem: Environmental > Terrestrial > Soil >... | reverse complement strand
TGTCTTTTCAGCGACCGGGCAGATTCGCATCGTGAAAGTGGTGCGCGGTCTCGGTCATGGGCTGGACGAATCCGCGGTTCGCGCCGCGGAAAAAATTCGGTTCAAGCCCGCCCTGAGAGACGGCCAGCCCGCTGATTCCGAGGCGGTATTGCACATCGTGTTTCAACTTGCATCATAGATGAAATGAAACAAACAAGAATGTTGCGCTCCCTATTCGCACCCCTTACGCTCTCTCTGGTCTGTTGCGCCGCGTCCCTGTTCGTCCAGACTTCGTTCGCCCAGACTACGCCGCAACCCCAGCTCTCCACCCGCGACGCCGCCGCCCAACAGGCTAGCGCTACCGCCAACAGCTTCGACCAGGTTGTCGATCGGGCGATTGAGCGCGAACATTTCTTCATGGCCCAGATGAAGCAACTTCATCCCCTGGTGGAAACGTATCTCCAGAATTTGAAGGAAGACAAAGACCTCGGCGCTCCCGTGCCCGTCAGCGATGTGTACTTCCTGGGCCGATTGGACATGAGCGAGGGTACCGACGACCGCACATTCACCTCGCCCACCACGGCCGGTCTCGGCAAACGCATGCTCGGCAAACTGAGCAACGTTTATTCCATGAAGTTCCTGCCCCTGGGCTTTGCCCAGATGGTGGTTCTCGATCAGGATTTTCAGCGCAAGTATTACGACTTCACTTTCGTCCGCCGCGAGTTTCTCGGCGAAGTACGCTGCGTCGTCATCGACGTCGCCCCCAAGAAGGACGCTGGCAAGGGCCGGTTCCTCGGACGCATCTGGATCGAAGACCAGGACTACAACATCGTCCGCTTCAACGGCACCTACTATCCTCATCCGCGAGCCAGTTATTACCTGCACTTTGACAGCTGGCGTCAGAACCTCCGCCCCGGCGGCGTCTGGCTGCCTTCGATGATCTATTCCGAGGAATCCGATCTCAAGTATCGACTGGGTCAGACGCTGAATTACAAGGCGCAGACGCGGCTCTGGGGCTACAACCTGAAGGATCTCCGCCGCAACTCCGAGTTTACTGAGATCACCGTCGACGCCCCGCAGTCGGTCCAGGACCAAAGTCAGAAAGCCCAGGATGCTACCCCCCTCGAAGCCCAGCGTGCCTGGGAACGCCAGGCTGAAATCAACGTGCTTGACCGCCTGCAGCAGATCGGCCTGCTCGCGCCGGAAGGCGAAATCGACAAGGTGCTACAGACCGTCGTCAACAACGTGATGGTGACCAATAACCTTGACATTCAACCCGAGGTCAAGTGCCGCGTGCTGATGACCACGCCGCTCGAGTCCTTCACCATTGGCCATACCATCGTCGTGAGCCGCGGCATGATTGACGTGCTGCCCGACGAAGCCGCCCTGGCCATGATTCTGACCCACGAACTGGCACACATCGTGCTCGGCCATCACCTCAACACCACGCTCGCCTTCAACGACCGCATGTTCTTTCCCGATGAGCGCACCTTCGAACGCATGGATTTCGCTCGCGATCGCGGCGAAGAAGAAGCCGCCGACAAGAAAGCCATCGAACTGCTCAACAACTCGCCTTACAAGGACAAGCTCAGCAACGCCGGCTTGTTCCTGAAGGCGGTCCAGGCCCACGCTCCGCAGCTAAAGAACCTGATCCGGGGGCACCTCGGCGACAGCCTGCTCAATGGCGACGCCACCAGGATGTCGTCATTGATGACCGCCTCGCCGCAATTCGACCCGAAGAAGGCCGATCAGGTCGCGGCGCTTCCTCTCGGCGGCCGGGTCAAGGTCGATCCGTGGAACAATCAACTCGAATTGATCAAGACCAAGCCCGTGGCCATCACCACAGCAGCCGAGAAGATGCCCTTCGAAGTCACGCCCTTCTTCCCGTTCCTCACCAGGCTCGGCGCCCCCGCTCCCAAAAAAACGACCCCGGTTCCGGAGAAAACGGCGGCAGCTCCGACGGGCCAGTAAGACGGCTTTTAGCTCTTAGCTGTCGGCTGCCAGGAGTGGATCGCATCGCCGCACGCCCGGCGCTCACTTCTGGCGTTCTTCAACAACCTGTCGGCACCAGAAGCTGAGAACTGAAAGCTGAATGCCAAGAGCTAACTAACAGCCAAAAGCTTAAGAGCTACTTAGCCCACCTTCCGCAGTTTTGAGTACATGGAAGATTTTTTGAGCTTAGAAGCATACAAATGCAACAACCAACCCGCGTTCAAAATCCGATACTGGGAACGCCCAACGCTGGAATCAATCACACGTGGAAAAAGGGACTTCCTACTAACATCAGCTGGGACGTCTTGCGATACGGACGTTAGGTTTAGGTATTTAAGAACAGGGGGCTTTGAATGCGGGTGTCTCATCCGACATTAGTGAAGGTGGCTGTTACGTGGAGATGCCATCCCCGCTCAGCGGCCAGTCCGGTGTCGAGATTCTGGTTCGCACTTCGGAAATGAAATTGAAGATTCGTGGTCAGGTGCTGGCCACGCGCCCTGGCTTCGAAATGGGGGTGCGTTTCATGTTTCGTGATTCCATCGAGCGCGAGAAAATCCTGCGATTGCTAGCGGTTCTTTCGGCAGGCCCGTCTCTCGACGAAATCCCGCTCTAATACAGCTTCGATCGTTTGCGAGTCGAGACCCGCCTTCAGGCTGACTGTGCCTTGTCCTCGACCACGGCCCTGCGAAAATATTCCAGGGACAGTTTGAGTCCGCTCTCGAGATCCACTTTCGGCTCCCATCCCAGCAACCTCTTCGCCTTCGAGATGTCCGGCCGCCGCTGCTTGGTATCGTCCGGCGGCAGCGGTTCGAATTGAATCTTGCTCGCGCTGCCCGTTGTTGCAATCACCTTGCGTGCGCACTCTAGAATCGTAAATTCCGTCGGGTTCCCGATATTGACCGGGTCATGCTCCGACGACCGTGCCAGCCGCATAATGCCATCAATCTCGTCGCTGACATAGCAGAAGCTGCGTTTGGCTGCCATCGCCGTACACCGTGAGATTTTCTCCTCGTAGTGCCTGCCACATGAAATTCGGAATCACCCGCCCGTAGTGGCTCTGCATGCGCGGCCCGTAGGTGTTGAAAATGCGCAGAATCCTCGTATCTACCTTGTAATAGCGGTGGTATGTCATCGTGACCGCTTCGGAGAAGCGCTTGGCTTCGTCATACACCGACCGCGGCCCGATCGGGTTTACGTGTCCCCAATACGATTCGGTCTGCGGATGCACCAGCGGGTCGCCATAGCACTCCGACGGTTCGGTTGTCCAAGCCGGAGCGGCAGCAATTGGATGAATTGTTGAGCGGCGGCCTGCAGCCGGTACGAACGGTGCTGCGCGCCTTGGTGCTACGGCAACTGGCGGATAGGCAAGCGATTCGCGAGGTAGCCCGCAACGTTGGGTTGACCCCGAAGACGGTGTGGCTGACCAGCCAACGCTATCAGCAAGGCGGGCTGGAGCGGACCTTGTACGAGCGGGCGCGGCCGGGGAAAGAAGCGCGGTTGGATGCCCAACAGCGGCAGCGCATCGTGGCCCTGGTATGCAGTCCGCCGCCGGAGGGCCGGGCGCGGTGGACGGTGCGCTTGCTGGCGGAGGAAGCGGTGAAGCGCAAGCTGGTACCGCGAGTGGGACGAGAGACGGTCCGAATCCTGCTCGAAAGCCACGACCTGAAACCGTGGCGGGAAAAAAATATGGTGCGTAGCCGAACTGGATGAGGAAATATATCGCGCGCATGGAGGATATGCTGGCCGTGTATGAAAGGCCGCTTTCGGTACGGGAACCGGTGGTGTGTATCGACGAGAAACCGGTGGTGCTGCATCAGAAAGTCCGGCTTCCGGTGGCGATGCAGCCGGGACGGGGGCCCGTCGGGATGCTGAATATCGGCGTTGCGGAACGGCGAATGTGTTCTGCGGCGTCCAACCCAAGGCGGGACGGCATTTCACCAAGGTGACGAACGACCGCTCTTCGCCCGAGTTCGCCGATTACCTGCTGGAGGTGGCGGCGCGCTACCCCGAGGCCGATACCATCCATCTGGTGATGGACAATCTGAGTTCGCATACCCGCAAGGCGGTCGTCGAACGCTTTGGGGCAGAGGCAGGCGATTGGCTGTGGAACCGGTTCACGGTGCACTACACCCCCAAACACGGCAGTTGCTTGAACCAGGCGGAGATCGCGATCAGCCTGCTCTCCCGGCAATGCTTGGGCCGACGCCGGATTGAGGTCGAGCTTCTCTGCGGAAGGAGACTCGGGCGTGGAACCGCCGCATGAATCGCGACCGGATCATGATCCAGTGGAGCTTTACTCGCAAGCAGGCTCGCCAGAAGTTTGGCTACAGAATCACGCGGTCACGGTACTAGATGTCTTGAAGTGAAGAACTTGATGCAAATGAGTCAAGTTTTAGGCGGCTAATTTTGCGTGTTGGATCCAAGCTGTGACCTCCTGATCAAGTTTATCGAAGCTGCGCCGGAGCGAGGAGTTGGGTGGGGAAAGCTCTGGCAGTACGGATCCGAGTCCGGGGCGGAGAATGCGGCTATAGGTTCGGGTGCAGAACCACAGGGTTCGCAGGCCGGGGTTGGTAATGCGATAGCGGTGGGTTTGGGGAATGCGTTCGATGATGCCGTGCAAACGGAGGCGGCGCAGGTGATAGGTCATTTGCCCTTGGGATAGGCTCTGCGCTGGTTGGCCGAGCAGAGATGCGAAGTGTTGGCGGAGGTCGCGGTTGGAGAAGCCTGCGGGAAGCAGTTGGAACAGCAGGAGGGCGCGCCAGAGAGCTTGCACTTGGGGATCAGCAAAACGGAGAGCGGAGGCGCGCTGCGACGCCACCCGGATCGGGCGATTGATGTTTTGAAAGGCTTCTTCGGCGAGGATGCAATCGTGGCTGATGGGCTGCACTTGGAGTAGTTGTCGGTTGGCGTGAAAGCCGATGTGTCGTAGAGCGGGCAAGTTGCGCAGGTTCTTGCCGATGTAAAAGTCGTAGGTATTGTTAATGGTGGTTTCCGTACGTAAGGCCCGACCTTCCTTGTGATACTGCTTGATGCGCGTTCCTTTGTAGTCGATGTGCAACGAGGGGATTACTCCATCGGTGATGACTCGGGTACGAAAAGGGCCGGGCGTGGCCTTGGTGACCCAACGATCAAAGATGAGTTGAACTTGTTTGGGACGACCGATGTCCAAGTTTTCTCGGATGACTTCTTCAAAGAAGATGCGGCCGCTCACGGGCTGATCCAGAACCTGAGTGAGGGAAAGTTCGAGCTGGAGAATGGAGAGTTGATAGCGGTAGCCGGCCTGACGGTCTTGAGTGGCGAAGGGATGGGGGAGTCGTCGCAACCACTTGCGGAGTAGGGCATCGATTTTTGCTTCGGATAGCCGGTCACAGAGGACTTGCAGTTGTTGAGGATCTTTACAGGAAAGAATCCCGTTCTCCAAGGCCTGGTAGGCGATCCTCCTCTGTTCCAGTTGTCGCTTGAGGTATTCGTGTCCGTTGAAGCAGAGCTTGGCGTTATAAGGAAAATAGGAACAGAACTTTAAAAAGAACGGCCCGAAGTCCTCATCGATGCAGTAGAAATAGTAATGGTTCACCAGGGCTGTGGACTTGACGATCCAGGGATAAGTGCGTTTCGTCTTAGGATTGCGACGTTTCTCGGTGCGATAAACCCGGCATTTCTCCTGAGCCTTGCCGATGAACACCACGCCTTCTGGCTTGTGGAACTGCTTGCGCTGCTGTTTGGCAAAGTCGTCCTTGCGTTGTCCCTTCTCGAAGAAAATCAGAGGAATTCTGTTGTCTTTGGCAAACCGCTCGATGGAACCGACGAACTGGCGCGTGATCGGCTCCACCATGTGAGTGGAGGCCACTTTATGCCCGCGGTGGATCCGTATGAACTTCAATGTGCCCTCGACGGCCTGGAGTTGGGGTACATAGACGTTGAGGTACATCCGATCGATGCTCTCCACTTCCAACACAACGTGCTTGCTCAACACCTCGGCAACAGTCTGTGGTACGCTCATCGCGGCTCCGGTTGCGGGGTGCCTTTATGGCCAGGCGATTCGCCTTTCGGCGGTCCCATTCAACGGAGTGGTTTACCATCCCCAACTCAATGCACGCAACCGGAGCCATCCGTCGACATCTGCACTTAACGACACGCTCGTCGGTCTGAGGCGAAGCCTCGCTGGTGTTTGGTCTGTGGTTAGCACTAGTGGGCCTTATCCATGGGCACCATGAACCTTGGGCGGGCGAGTCACAAGCTTGGCTGATCGCACGGGACCTCGACCTGAAGAAAATCTGGTTTTATGAGTTGCGCTACGAAGGGACTCCCGGCCTTTGGCATACGATACTTTGGATTGCGCAGCACTGGTTTCAAGCTCCCTCTAGTACAATTGCAAGCGGTCTTTTACGGCAGTCGATTGCTCTAACACAAGGTATCTTGTCGTGAGAGGAAATATAACTTGAAAAGATGCCGGCAGTTCGCTTTACATTGCAGAACGATGAACGCAGAAAGGGCGCCCGGATGAGCAGAGGACGGACAGTTCTTGTGACCGGCTCCTGCGGTCTAATCGGCTCGGAGGTGACGCGCTCGTTCGCCCGACTGGGATTCTGCATCACGGGAATCGACAGCAACCATCGAGCCGTCTTCTTCGGACCCGAGGGCGACACAAGCTGGGTGCTCGGGCAGTTGCAGGCCGAGATTCCGGACTACCGCCACGTCGCAATCGATATCCGCAATCGCGAAGCAGTCTTGGCCCTCATGGAGGAACTGAAGCCGGACCTGATCATTCACACCGCGGCCCAGCCGTCGCATGATCGCGCCGCAGCGATCCCGTTTCTCGATTTCGAGGTGAACGCATTAGGAACGCTCCACCTGCTGCAGGCAGCGCGCGGTTTTTGTCCCGAGTCGCCCTTTATTCACATGTCGACGAACAAGGTGTATGGGGACCGGCCCAACACACTGCCGCTCGCCGAACTCGAAACACGCTGGGACTACGCGGACCCTGCCTTTGAGCACGGCATCGCCGAGGATTTTTCGATCGACCAGAGCAAGCACTCCATCTTCGGCGCATCCAAGGTCGCGGCCGACGTTATGGTGCAGGAGTTCGGCCGCTATTTCGGCATGCCCACCTGCTGCCTGCGCGGCGGATGCCTCACCGGTCCGAATCACTCCGGCGTAGAATTGCACGGATTCCTCAGCTATCTGGTGAAATGCAACGTCGAAGGACGCGAGTACAGGGTGTACGGATACAAAGGCAAGCAGGTCCGCGACAATATCCATTCCGAGGATGTGGCCAGCTTCATGTATGAGTTCTGGAAGTCCCCGCGCGTTGCTGAGGTCTACAATCTCGGCGGCGGGAAGTCTAACTCCTGCTCAGTTCTTGAAGCGTTCCGCATGGCTGAGGACGTCACCGGCAAGAAGATGAACTGGCGCTACGTCGATGAAAATCGAATTGGCGACCACATCTGCTACTACAGCGACCTGCGGAAGATGCAAGCGCACTACCCCGAGTGGAGAGTCGTCAAGACACTGCCGATGATCTTTGAGGAGATCGCCGCGGGTTGGAAGCAGCGCCTGAGGGTCAGTGCCTTATGAGGATCCTCATTTCCGGGGTCTGCGGCTTCGTGGGAAGTGCGCTTGCTGAGTGCCTGCTCGAACGGGTGGAAGGCATACGTGTAGTGGGCATCGACAACCTGATGCGTCCGGGAGCGGAAACGAATCGGCTGCGGATCGAAAGGCTAGGCGTCGAATTCATTCACGGGGACCTGAGATCGGCCAGCGACGTCGCGGGTCTACCCGCCTGCGATTGGGTGATCGACGCAGCCGCCAATCCCAGCGTGCTGGCTGGCCTCTCCGGCTCCGGAAGCAGCCGCCGGCTCTTCGAACATAACCTGGCCGCACTCGGCAACGTACTCGAATACTGCAGGGAGCACAAGGCGGGGCTGTTACTGCTCAGCAGCAGCCGCGTTTACTCTATTCCCGGGCTTGCCGCCATCCCCTTGTGCGTGCGCGCCCAAGCCTTCGCCATTGACTCAACTGCGCCGCTGCCCGCGGGGCTGAGCGTGGACGGCATCGGAGTGGACTTTTCCACCGCCGCGCCGGTTTCTCTCTACGGAGCCACCAAGCTGGCCTCGGAAATCATGGCCCTCGAATATGGCGCCGCGTTCGATTTCCCGGTATGGATCACTCGTTGCGGCGTGCTCGCTGGCGCAGGACAGTTCGGCACGCCGGCCCAGGGCATTTTTGCCTTTTGGGTGAACGCGCATCTGCGGCGCCGACCGATTCGCTACATCGGATTCAATGGCACCGGCTACCAGGCGCGGGACGCATTTCACCCTCGCGATCTCGCGGCCCTGCTGGGCGCTCAAATGCGGACGGCCCGATCCGATGGACAACGCGTCTATACGGCTGGCGGCGGTCCCGCCAGCATGATGTCACTCGCACAGCTCACCACCTGGTGCGACGAACGATTCGGGCGTCATGTCCCGTCCCCCGATCCAGAACCACGCATGTATGACATCCCTTGGGTGGCGATGGACAACACCGGGGCAGCCAGAGATTTCGGCTGGCATATCGAAATGTCTCTCCCCGCAATTCTCGAAGAAATCGCGCAACATGCCCACAAACATCCGGACTGGCTGGAGGTGAGCCGCGCATGAAATCGCCACCGCCCGCTCCCCGCGAGCCGCTCCATTTGCTCTCCGTGGTGATTCCGGCCCGGAACGAAGAGGGCTGCATCGCCGCCACCGTCGAGCACCTCCACCTCGAATTGCGCTTGCAGCGGATTCCACACGAAATCGTGGTCGTCGACGATGGCAGCACGGACTCCACCTGGAGCCTGCTCCAGGAGATCCACACCCGCATCCCGGAATGCAAACCGATCCAAAACCTCGGCGCCCCCGGCTTCGGACGAGCCATTGCACACAGCTTTAGTCACGTAACCGGGGACGCTGTCGTTGTGATGATGGCCGATGAATCCGACGACTGCCGCGATGTCGTCCGCTACTGGCAGCTCCTGGGCCAGGGTTGGGACGCCGTATTCGGCTCTCGCTTTGTTAAGGGCGGGGGCGTGATCGACTATCCCCGCCTCAAACTCCTACTCAACCGCATGGCAAACCTGTTCCTGCGCCTATTGTTCGGCGTTCGTCTGAACGACTTCACGAACGCCTTCAAGGCGTATCGGCGAACCGTGATCGAAGGCTGCCGCCCGTTCCTGTCGGCGCACTTCAACCTCACGGTGGAACTTCCGCTGAAGACCATCGTGCGCGGATATTCCTGGACGATGATGCCCATCACTTGGCGCAACCGACGCGCCGGCGAATCGAAACTCAAGATCAAGGAGATGGGCAGCCGCTATCTGTTCATCGCCCTCTATTGCTGGCTGGAGAAGTATTTCAGCCGCGGAGATTACGACAACCCCGAGCGCAGCGCCAGGCCCACGGATGGAGCCTAAGGCACCGCGATGTTTCGGGGAGGATGACTCAGATGGCTGCCCCGGCAATGTATCCTACCCGTACAAGACACAGTCTTTTCGTCATAATGGTTTCTTATCTATGGCTGCACCCTTCCCGTGTCGTGCCTGGCGTTGGTGTAGCTCGTTCCACGGACGGGACCGAAGCGCGGAGGTCAGGACTTTGCCGCGATGACAAGGAACTGCTTGCCAAACCATTTCCACGCAAAAGGCGCACTCAAATAGAACCGTAAAAAAGCAACCGGATACTGGGGCGCATTGACCATGGTGTACGGAAGAAATCGGTCCAGCACGTATTCAGAGCGAAATCCGGCCGTCTCAAGGCACTCCTTCACCGAAAGCTCCGTGAGCGCTATGTTATGGTCGAAGAAATCCCAATATGCGCCCCCCACAAACCGAATGTTCGGACCCATGACAATAATCCGGCCGCCTTTCCTTAGACAGCGAAAGACTTCCCTTACTGTTTTGGCAAGATCTTCCTTCGACAGAAGATGCTCAAAAAAATTGCTACTGAAAACCACGTCCAGGCTGTTGTCGGAAAGATTCCAAGTGGCCGCGCCGTCCTGCTCAAGAAATTCGACTTCTGGATTGAGCTTGCTCTTGGAAACAGGGTTGAGATCCATCGCATACTTTCGGGCGCAGACGACGTTGTTGATGAACTGCCCGTATCCACAGCCCAGGTCCAGAACGGCGGAGTTGGCCGGAATGCGAGGTTGAAACCAGCACTGAATTAGAGTCTTCCACGCGCTGTTTCGGTACACTTCAGCACGATCAAATCGATTGCCGTAGATGACGTCCAATTCTGCGCATGTTTGGTTTTGATGCTCTGGCATGACCTCATCCTAATTGGATTATCAAATACTCACTAAAGCCTTATGAGATGTCAACTGGATCTTGGATCTCGAAGTCGCTCCAAATTTGGAGCGCCTATGGTTTTACGGATTCCGTCTTCGCCAGGAAGTGGTGCCTGCTGAGTCGATACTCCGGACCCACTACAGCAATCACGGCCGATGGAGACACCACGGCAAACTGATCCGCTCGCGCGTTCCAATGTTGCGCGAATCTCACAGCTTCCGGTCACCGTGCCTTCGATCGCCCCAAGCGCTAAGCGGCGATTCCCACGCGGGGAATGCCGCGATTTCGCTCTTTGCTTGCACATAATACTTGCAAACCTCAGCCAATTGGCCTCAAGATAGTCTCGACGGATTCAGAGCTGGAACGTACCCGCCGGACAGGCCGTAGTGTAAGCAGTACCTAATTCAAATCAGCTGGTGAAATGAAATGAGCAATTCAACGCGCGTAGCCTTCGACGCTAAGTCGTACCTCGGCGCCGTGAAACTTTGGCCGTGCCCTCGTACATGCAGCGTTACGGTGCTGTGCTTATCGTTCGCTTGCATTCTGTTCAGCGGATGGGCGGTGCGTGTAGGGTGGAACAATACCATCTTTGATGCGCATGGATTTCGCCAAAGTCAGACTGCGATAAGCGTATATTACACAAAATGGGGATCAGAATGTCTGAATTACAAAACGCCGGTGTTAGGGCCACCGTGGTCGATACCCTTTGAGTTTCCGCTGTTTCAGGCGATCGTGGCTGCGATTTGGCATTTGTTTCCGTTGCAACTCGATCAGGCAGGCCGATTGACTGCAGTCGCGTTTTTTTACATGACCTTCCCACCTTTATTCGTCCTATTGCGGGAACTCAAGTTGGGAACCTTGACTGCACTACCAACGGTGGCGTTATTTGCAGTTAGCCCGCAATACATCTTCTGGTCGCGCACTTTCATGATCGAATCCACGGCAATATGTCTTGCGGTGACCTACCTCATGTTCGTCGTTCTGGCACTTAACTACGACGGCGCCAGAGGCACACGAATCTTTGTATTTGGTGTCCTTAGCGCCGTTGCGGGTGCATTAACCGCCGTAGTGAAGGTTACAACTTACGTCCCATTCCTGCTAGGAGCTCTGTTACTGATAGGCGGCAGAATGTTTGAAAGTCGGGATGGGTTGAGGCTTCGAGGCGCCTTAGTCATCTTCTTGCCGCTATGCGCGGTACTAATTCCGGTGTTCTCTGTTGCTGTATGGACTGTACATGCCGACTCTCTGAAAGACCAGAGCACGTATAGCCACTTGCTGACTTCTCATATGCTACGAGCATGGAATTTCGGAACGTTGCGGCAGAGAGTGGAGCTCGCCAGCTACGCCCATTTCGCAGGAATAGGGATCGGACACGTGGTCGATAATCTGACCGGCAATCGCTCTATTTTATTCATATCGTGCGGCATCGCTCTGGCAGCGAGCGGTTACACATTGCGAGTGATAATGACCTGTCTGGCTCTCTACGGAAGCGCAATTGCAATTTTTTTCAACTTACATTTCGTGCACACGTACTACGCCTATTCAAACGGCATATTTCTTGTCACTGCAGTCGGCGTTGCCGTTGGCAGCCTTCTAAATGTGGGCGGCAGGAAGAGCTGGATCGGGGTGTGTTTCTTTTCTTTGGCCATTGGGATTTGTATTATGGAATATTTCCATGGATATTACCGGGTGCAGCGCGCCAATGCGCCCGGCAGGCCTGCGGCGGCAGCTATCGTCGATCGGGAAACTAAGCCAAGCGATATTCTCCTAATCTACGGCCTCGACTGGTCGCCAGAACTACCGTATCAGGCGCATCGCCGAGCGATTATGCTACCGGAGTTTCAGCGAGACGCGTCTTTGCGAGAGGCGGTTCGCGAGGAGAGTGTGAACCACATATCTAGTCTGCTGATCTGCGACGAAGGTCGCAAGTCATCTAGCGACATATTGACAACATTGCATGAAGGCGGAGTCAACTTAACGCGCCGATTCGATAGGGACGGCTGCGAGATCTATTTACGATAAGCTTTTTGTTCTGGTGAATATATGAGCAGGTTACTCTCGGACGGAATGATCGCAAATGACAGTCGTCGCGAGCATGGCGCGAACGCTGCGGAGCGGCAAGACAGGTCGTCCGCACTTGCTTTCCGTGTTGTAGGTCCGGTACTTCGGCGGCTGGATGCACTCGCTGCTTTGGTGACGGTTGCAGTCATTGTCTCGGTCCGGCTGTTGGTCGAAAAGCCCGTGTACCTCCCTTCGCTCAACCTGTTGGATGATTCCTGGAAAATTGATATTGCCTACCGTTATAGTCGGGGCAATTGGCTGGGCAAAGACGTCCTTTTTACCTACGGTCCCCTTTATGAACTCATGCTAGGGTTGCCGTCGCAGGTAATGCACCAAAGCGATGTTGGTTTCATTTATAGAACCTGGTCAGTGATTCCGATTGCGGTGTCTATTCTGCTTGTATACGGGATTGGCGCATTGCTTCTAGGTTCCGAACCTGTCTGGAAACGATTTCTATTTTTGTCGGTCCTGGTCTACTTTTGGTGCCCGTTCGATGTTCGTCCAATCGTGGTCGTATTTGTCCTCGCTGTCCTGGTTCGAGCGATGACAAATCTCGACGCCCGTACTGTGCTTACCTGGGCTGCTGTTGCATCTTCGCTGATTGTAGGCGCTTTTCTTGTGTCGGCTGACACCGGGATCTACAGTGGGGCTGTCCTTGTTATTGTTGTTTTTTGGGCCTTCTGTTTCGAGCGCCAGCGCCGGAGGGACCTCGTCCGTTTTGGCCTGATAACGACCATGCTGATTGCGGCCTGGGTATTCGTCGTGAACGCGGTTGCCGGTAATGTACTTGAGTTTCGGCTGTGGCGCGGTGCTCTTGAAGCGGCGAGCAACTACCGTTGGGCGGAGCCGGTGAGGCTGCAACGGGAAATGCTCTCGTTTATCACAGTTATTGTTTCCGCGACTGTGCTTGTCCTCGGGTCGGCTTGGATGTTCAGCCGAGCTGATGCGCCGGCAGTTCCCCGGTGCCCTCTCTTCCTTTGCTCCGGCTTCTGTATAGCAATCTTGTGCTTGCAGAGTGGCCTCGTTCGCTCTGATTGGTACCACGTTGGTCCTGCGACATTTCCCGCTGTTGCGATGATCGGTATTGTCCTTCTAGGCACTGGACCTGTCCAACGTAAGACAACCTTGTTGTTAACGGGGCTGGCGCTAGTCGCAAGCCTGTTTGTTGCCAAGGTTCCGTCTCATCGGCCGTGGGTAATTTGGTTGTTGCGCCGCAATTGGACTGTGCAGCGTGTTAATGGTGAATGTCCTTCTGAAATGCGGTACTTTCAACATGCGTGCGTGAGCGTCTCGCAGTTCCTGATCTTGAGCAGAGCTGAAGGGTTTCTCAAGGGATCGGCGGACCCAAAGGCATTCGTATTTCCATACCAGAACGTCCTGGCTGTCAGCGCAGAAAAGCTTGCCACGGGCGGAGTGCTTCAAAGCTACGCAGCTTTCGGTGGCTTCCTGATGAACCAGCAGCTTGCATCTCTCCATCGCGATCGACCAGAGTTGGCCATCTATGGAGTGGACGACGTCGCCTCGGAGCGTGTGGACCAAGTTTCGAATCTCTCCAGAAGTCCCCAGGTGTGGTTTTATCTTCAGCAGAATTATCGACTCGACTCAGTGCTGTCAGGCGGATTTGTTGGCCTGCGCAGAGACGATGAAAGGTCGAAACGTTGGAAAGAATCTCGCGAGTCTTCTGTCAATTTCAGACCGCGAGTACTGAAGTTGTCAGGATCCGGGACTTACGACCTCGGAAATGTTGACTGGACCGTGCCTTACGACTTCCTTCGGCTGGAAGTGCGGTTCACGTATCCCATATGGTGGAAGCTGAGCAAGCCTTCCGCGGTCGACGTTTTGCTGCACTTTTCTGATGGATCAGTAAAAGTCGCACGTGGCGTATTCCCACCTAATGAGGAAAGCGAATTCTGGATTTATCCTTGGGATGAGACCCAGGTGTGGAAGTATTTTCTGCCTGATCCGAAGCAGTGGCGATCAGGCAATCACCGTTCGGCTGTAACTCACCTGGAGATCGGGGTTTCACCCTTCGACGGAATCTCGGTCCTGCCGTCTTCCATCGAGGTCCGCAAGGCCGACGCAGTGAGCATCAATTTGGAGTAGACAAAGCCTGGAGGGGGTGACGAATTGGTACGACAAGTTTTCACATTCTCCAGCAGGCGGGGCGTGCGGTGGACAAGATACGACGGGCCGAGTTTTTCCGAAAAGTGGGAGCGGTCCGCGAGATTACCGCAAAGCCCCTCCCTCCCGGCTGGACAACCCCTTGTCGTAGACTGCGGCAGCAGATACTGAGTTGCGACGGTTAGAGGCGTCAATGCTGTGACTAGATGTCGAATTTTGAGGTGCACCACAGGAAATTCCGCAACCATTCGGGAACGCACTCGGAGGAAAACTGATCACGGTGTGCAAGACATGCCACGCCAGAGAGCATGGCCGGTCCGGTTACAAACGAATAGTGGCTGACACAGCGCCAACGCAAGAGGCGGAGTCCACTGCAGAGAATCTGGCGGAAACAGGTCCACCCGCTTCTCGTTTTTTTTTCGTGTGGCAGGATCAGATGGTATTTGGTAACGAAACCGGGGAACCACGCGCTCCAAGGGGACCGGTTCGAGAGTTGCCTACAAATGCAAGAGAAGGCATTGATTGGCCCGCTTGTACCCAACGCGCAGCTACTGCTATGGAGCGGGATAGCTGGATGACGGTCAAGTCAGCAGCGGAATTCGTCTCCAGCGGGTTGGAGGAAGGAGACGTGTTGCAGAAGGAGGCCACAAATTGGGCCATTTTCGGCAACGCTGCATACCGCTTCGGCAGTGCCCAGTGAAAAACGTTCCGCACTGTCGCGAGCACGCGAGATGGGTTTATACCTCATCAGTCGTCATCATTGAGAGCTTGGCTTCCGCGCTTATTCTGGGGTGAGTCTTCAACAGAACTAACTCCTACTGAATCGGAGAGTTCCGTCGCCGGCGGACATTGTTTTCGTGCCGCAAGGCAGCCCAGATCGCCAGCCTCTCGGTTCCGGTCCTCTTTCATACTATAATTACGGTTCGATCTATCTTTCTCTCGGAGTTTTACTCAGACCAATGGCTTCCGTCACTGCGCGTCCGCCGGACGACCCGGGCCTGGCAAGGGTCGCACCGGAAACCATAGCGCTTCCTCTACCCAGCGTTCCCACCACCGTGCGCATTGAGCCGCCCCGCGGCTGGCTCGAGCTGCGCCTCCAAGAAGTCTGGCAATACCGCGAGCTCCTCTATTTCTTCGTCTGGCGTGACGTCAAGGTCCGCTACAAGCAGACGGTCATCGGTATCGCCTGGGTCGTTCTGCAGCCGCTAATGACCATGGGCGTCTTCACTCTTTTCTTCGGCCGTCTCGCCAGGCTTCCCTCCGATGGCCTCCCTTATCCCGTTTTCTATTTCGCCGCGCTTGTCCCTTGGACCTACTTCTCCACCGCGCTCCAGAGCTGCACCAGCGTCGTCGTGGACAATCAGCGCGTCATCACCAAAGTTTATTTCCCGCGCCTCGTCCTCTCACTTTCCGCCGTCGTTTCTGGCTTGGTGGACTTTGCCATCGGGTTCGTCGTCCTTCTCGTGGTCACCGCCATCTACGGAATTCAGCCCACCCTCGCCGCGCTTTGGCTGCCCGTACTGCTGCTTCTCGCCGTGCTCACCGCCCTCGGCGTCGGCCTCTGGATGTCCGCGCTCAACGCTCTCTATCGCGACGTCCGCTATGTCGTGCCCTTCCTTGTCCAGTTCTGGATGTTCGCCTCCCCCGTCGCCTATCCCAGTTCGCTCGTCCCGCAGCGCTGGCGCTGGCTCTACGGCCTCAATCCCATGGCCGGTGTCATCGATGGCTTCCGATGGGCCCTAACAGGCCACGGTGTCGCCCCCGGCCCGCTGATGCTAGCCTCCGTCGTCGCAGTCGTGGTCGTCGTCCTCGGCGGCATCTTCTTCTTTCAGCGCATGGAGGGCACTGTTGCCGACCGCGTTTAATTTGATCCTCACCCCCCACCTGTCATTCGGAGCGGAACAGGCCGACTGGTTCTCTTGCCCTTCGCTCCTGCGAAGGATCGGCCTGCGGAGTCGAGGAACCCCTCCTCTCTTGGTCCGGGAGGCCACCCGCCCATGACGACTGTAATCCAGGCAGAGGGGTTGGGGAAGACATACCGCAGAGGTGTGAGGGTCGACACAGGGCTACGGCATGCGCTGGAACGGTTCGCGCGGTCGCCGCTATCGGCGCTCCGCGGCGGCGGGGCGGAAACTTTTTGGGCGCTTCGCGACGTGTCGTTTGAAATTAAGCAGGGGGATGTGGTCGGGGTTATCGGCCGCAACGGTGCAGGGAAGACGACGTTGCTAAAAATCTTGTCGCGGATCACGCGGCCAACAACGGGTTGGGCGGAAATCCGAGGGCAAGTGGGCTCCTTGCTGGAGGTTGGGACGGGGTTTCATCCGGAGTTGACCGGGCGGGAGAACACATTTCTGTCGGGCGCGATTCTGGGAATGTCGCGACGGGAAATCGCGCGCAAGTTCGATGAGATTGTGGCCTTCGCCGAAATCGATAAATTCATTGACACGCCCGTCAAGCACTACTCCTCAGGCATGTATGTGCGTCTCGCCTTTGCGGTGGCGGCGCATCTGGATCCGGAAATTCTGTTGGTGGACGAAGTACTTGCGGTCGGGGATGTGCAGTTTCAGAAAAAGTGTTTAGGGAAGATGAGAGAAGTCGGATCTCACGGGCGAACGATTCTCTTCGTGAGCCACAACGTCAATGCGGTTTCGTCGTTGTGTCGCTCGGCGATGGTGCTCGCGAATGGCGAGCTGTTGCACTTTTCAGATAACGTTCAGGAGGCCTTGCATTTGTACGTGAGTCCGGTTGCCAGCGCGCACACAGTAGACCTTTCCCTCCATCCCGGTCGAACGTCTGACAGAGCGGTTTTTGAGGAGATCTCAATAAACGAAGAGAATAAGGGGGCGTCGCAGGGCGTGTTGCCTGGTGGTAATGTCGTCATTCACCTAAGAGTACGACCGACTGGCAGGGTCACGAGTCCAAAGGTTGCGATTGGCGTCACGAACACTCGGGGAGAACGAGTGTTCGCGATTGGCACGCACATCGGTGGCACCGAAATTCCATCGATCGAGGGCCCGGCGACCATTCGTGTGAGGTTCAAAATTCCCGCTTTGGTACCAGGGCAATATAGTCTGGATGTCGGATTTTATGACAGAACCGGGATCCCACTCGATGAGATTTATGGCGCGGCTGGCATGGAAGTGTTGAAAGATGACTACATCACTATGGTCGATAGTCACACACATCAAATGGGAAACATCATGGTACGATCTGAGTGGACCTGCACGTTAGACATAGGTGCGAACTCCGTGAATTAATTTCCACCGGCGGCCAGGATCGGATCTCTTCAGGTAAAAACACTTGACTGTGAACTCAAGAGTCGTCGATCAAACCGCTTCACCTGATGAGGATGCAGCGGGACTTGTCCAGGGTTCTCTGGACCCGCTACGATACGACGGGCATGTTGTGGATTCGGACGAGGTCGGTGGAATTGTCACCAGCATGATCCCGAGAGGTGCAAGGGTTCTCGAGGTAGGGTGCGGGACGGGTTCACTAAGCAGAATTGTGGCGGATACCTGTGGCGCAGAGGTTGTGGGAATCGAGCCAGATTCCCACCGGGCGGAGCGCGCAAGGGCGCGTGGGTTGCAAGTCCATATAGGATATTTGAGTCCAGAACTGATTCACAAGATCGGCTCGTTCGACGTAGTGCTGCTGGCCGATGTACTCGAGCACGTACCTAATCCGCAGACGATGCTTTTGCTGTCACGCCAAGCGCTAAAAGTGGGCGGCGCAGTAGTCGTTTCTGTACCGAACGTCGCGCACTGGTCCGTTCGGGCTGACCTTGTTCGTGGAAGGTTCCAATATCAGCCAACTGGCATAATGGATGTGTCCCATCTTAGATGGTTCACGCTAGACACCCTGAAAGCACTGATTGCTTCCTCAGGCTTCAAGGTTACCAGCTCTCGGGCGACTGCCGGCATGACTCTTCGGGACAACGTGTACCGCCGACCTTGGCGCTGGTTTCCCTCGGGTTACAGGATGCGTCTCCTACGGTTCGGATGCAGGCACTGGCCTGTGCTGTTCGGGTGTCAGCACGTCCTAAAGGCCGAAATGATATGAATGACCGAGCGTCGGACACGATGCGTTATTCCCACGACCCAGACAGGGATGGAGATAAGTACTCCGCCAAACGGATGATTCGAGCCATTGCATTCCATCTGCCCCAAATCCATCCGATTCCTGAGAGCGATGAAAAGTGAGGAAAGGGTTTTACCGAATGGACCAACATCGTGAAAGCTACGCCGCGGTTCCCCGGCCAAACCTAGAGATGGTTCGACTTGACTAATGCTCGGTCGCGCCCGAACGCTCGTTAGATACGCAATCGCGGGACCTGTCTTGGGCCGATGTCCGATCTGTGAAACTCGCGCGGTCCTTATCAAAGCAGTCCCTGGTTGCGAGATCAACTTTAAGAGCGGAGATGTTATGAGTCACCACGCTTCGAATATTTTTCAGGACCCCGATGACGGAAAGAAGAGTAAAGACAGCCACTCCGGGGAAGGTGTCATTCGGGCCATTGCCTTCCACCTTCCCCAATTCCATCCAATCCCGGAGAATGATAAATGGTGGGGAAAGGGTTTCACTGAGTGGACAAATGTCGTAAGAGCCAGGCCTCGAGTTCCAGGTCAATACCAGCCGCACTTGCCGGCTGACTTGGGGTTCTATGATTTGCGACTGCCAGAGGCGCGGGCGGCTCAGGCCGAGCTGGCAGCGAGCTATGGAATATACGGGTTTTGCTATTATCACTATTGGTTCAATGGCCGCCCGATTCTCGAACGTCCGGTAAACGATATCTGGAAGAGTGGAGAGCCCGAATTTCCTTTCTGTCTTTGCTGGGCCAATGAGAACTGGACACGCCAATGGGACGGGCTGGAGACTGACGTGCTGCTGGAGCAGCGCTACAGTGCGGCGGATGATCTAGCACACATCCGGAGTCTGATTCCTATTTTCTTGGATCGTCGCTACATTCGGGTCGCCGACCGGCCGCTATTCTTGGTCTATCGTGCATCGCAATTTCCTGAACCGGAGAAAACAACTGCAACTTGGCGGCGTGAAGCAGAGGGCGCGGGTTTGAAGGGTTTATTTCTCGTTCGAGTAGAAAGCTTTATCGAATGTGGCGATCCCAGCACTATTGGCTTCGATTGTTCTCTAGAATTTCAGCCACGTTTTTCGGAGCTATCAAATTTGCGGATTCTTGGTAGGAAGTGGTGGCGTCGCAGGAGGCTCGGAACGGCTGAACCCGCATTCTTCGACAATGCTGTCTTCGAGTATGAAGAGCTTGTGAGAAATGCGTTAGCGGCCCCCGTTCCGACATATCCGCGGATACCGTGCGTGTGCCCGGGTTGGGATAATAGTCCGAGGCGAAAACATGGCGCGACAATTTTTGTCAACTCAACGCCAGAGATCTACGAGCGGTGGTTGCGTGAAGTTGTGAATCGACGGAGGGCCGGCATCACGTCTAAAGAAAACTCAGGCATTACTTGGGATTCATTCGTTTTCATTAATGCCTGGAATGAGTGGGCTGAGGGAAACCATATCGAGCCTTGCCAGAGATGGGGCCGCAAGTACCTAGAGGCAACACGACGAGCATTGGGAACTTCTACAAATCAGAGTATCGACTATGTCGACCGTTAGCGTCATCATACCGAATTACAACCACGCTCGTTTTTTGCCGAGGCGGATCGAGAGCGTCCTGCGACAGACTTTCCAAGATTTCGAGCTGATCCTGCTGGACGACTGTTCCACCGACGACAGCCGATCGATTCTCTCCAAGTATGCTGATGACCCGAGGGTAAGAATCGAGTTCAACGAGGTCAATTCGGGCAGCCCGTTCAAGCAGTGGAATAAGGGAGTGCGGCTGGCGCGCGGGGAGTACGTGTGGATCGCCGAATCTGACGACTACGCCGACGAGCGGCTGCTGGAACGTTTGGTGGCGGTTCTCGACGCGGACCCGACGGTCATGTTTGCGTATTGTCGGTCATGGCGTGTAACTGAGGACGATCAGAAGAATGGATTCGGGGACTGGTACTTGGATTATCTGGACCCGCAGCGATGGACGGCGGACTTTCTTGCGGACGGGACTGAGGAATGCCGAAACTACTTCGTGTATTCCAATCCTGTGCCGAACGCCAGTGCCGTCGTTTTCCGGAGGGCCCGCTACGAGCGTGTCGGTGGTTCGGATGAGACCCTGCGCCTGTGCGGCGATTGGAAGCTTTGGGCGGCAATGGCTTTGCAGGGGAGAATCGCTTACCTGGGCGAGCCGCTCAATTATCATCGGTCTCACGGCGCAAGTGTCCGAAGTAAGAGCCTACAGGGCAGGCTGGACGTGGCGGAAAGGCTCCAAGTTATCCGTTGGATACTGGGTCAAGTGACGCATACAGAGGATGCTCGGGAGAAACTGTGTCAGACGCTCTCCTGGTATTGGGTTCCGGCGGTAGTAACCATGCACGTTCCGCTTGGCCAGAGGTGGGCGATCCTACGGAACGCCAGAGCGATCGACCCACATGCGATCCGAAGGGTGGTTGGCCCTGCGTTCGTAGCTCTCCGGCTGAAGATATTGAAGCACTGCCGATTCGTGCAACCAGGGACCTGAAGGCCGTACGGCCCGAAGGTTGCCGCTCATTTGGAAGAAAGGATCGGGCGTCACGAAGGCACAAGTGTGACGCAATGAGAGATGCGAAAGATCGTATTTATTGGGGCGAACGAGTATGTTCCCTGGGGGGGAAGCGAAAGCTTATGGAGTGCGGCAGCCGAAAGGTTCGCGCGTCGCGGCGTGCAGGTGTACGTTAGCGTCAAGGATTGGGGCAAACCGGTCGAGCAGGTCGAATACCTTCGGTCGGTGGGCTGCAAGATTGTTCACCGCCGCTCGGCGTCGCTGGTGGATCGCCTCAGCCGCAAACTCTTTCGCGACGTGAATCTGCTTGGGAGCATGTCCGGACACTTGGAGCCGGTGCAGGAATATTTCCGGGCAGTGTATGAGCGGTATCACCAAGCGGGGCGGGAAGCGAAGCACTTGATGCTGAACGAATTTTGCCTGAACACCGGCTACCACCGGAAATATGCGATTCGTCTTCTGGACGGACCTCCTCCTGGAAAACACCGGAGCGGCGGCCGCGCGGACGACTATGGTGGCTACCTGAGTGAAGCGAATACCACCTTGCTCGAATTTAAAGTTCCGAGTATCTTGTGGAGGAGAACAAACTGTGGCGAGGCTGTCCAGATGTTAATTACGATTCTGGTCTGTTCTCGGGGTTGCTGAGAGATGGCTGGAGCGACGCCGTGGAATTGCTTGCGAGGCGGACCTCTGCGAGATGATGGAAGTAGGATGAGCTTGTTTTAGCCCCTGAGCTTTGGTGCACAAACTGCTAATCTGCGCAGGCAGCGTATCTCGTTGTGTTCGCAGATGCTCCGTTTGAAGGGTCAATTGATTAAGAGATCCCACAAGAAAGTTCTGATCAGTGCACGGTTGCAGGATGTTAGTGGTGTCCAAATCCATGTGATGAACCTGTGCCAGTGGCTGTTCAGGCTGGGGGCCCAAGTCACGTTTGCTAGCCGATTCATCCGGAGGCAAGCACAACCCATTGTCGAGGAGCTAAGGCGGAGTTCAGTTCAACTAGTTTCGACCCCCTTTGCCCACCAGGGAGACCGCCGATCGACGTCAACCGGACGGCAGGAGGGTACGACAATGGAAACGCCACTCAACAATCTGCCAGAAAGCTATCGAGCAGCGGCGCGAGCCGCATCACCGACGGCGGCACCGGCCGTGGAGCCGGCGGGCATTGTCCCTGGCCTGCCGCGGCAATGGCGGGGGCGATATCGCGGGCCGCGCGGCATTTCTTGGCGGCGGCTTGAAGCTGCTGCTGAAAACGGTTACCTGACATAGGGCATCGTCCTGACGACTTCGGACCGGGAGGGCTTCGTTTGGGCACAAAGTCATACTTGCCTCAAAGAATACGCAGTTTTTCCGAGGGAAGTGCCCCGTGGGCAGCATCCTTGACTGAGAAAGCGAGATCGATCGGCGTGCGAAAGCGCAGAAGAGTGCTCTTCGTTTGCAATCCTTTCTGGATTGGGGGTCCAATCACTTGGCTTCGGCGTGCTTGTCAGTACCTTCCCGAACACGGTTGGGAATGCCAGTTGGTGTTGCCAGGAACCACCCGTACCTATCATACTGACTGGAAGGATTGGCCCTGCCCGCTGAAGCTGCTGAAACCCATGTACTCCGGACCCGGGTTGGTCCGCAGTCTTGCGAATGCTATTCGCTCCTTCGATCCCGACGTTGTCGTCGGCGTGGCGCTCGACGTTATTCCGAATGCCATTCGCCTGCTCCGTCGCTCAAATCAGCCATCGTTTCATTACATCGATACCTTGCACAACGATAACGCCGTCGAGTGCGAGCGCCTGCGTCCCCACGCCGACATAATCGATGCCGTCGCTGTCTGCAGCGAGGGGTGTGGCCGGCGGGTGCGGACACAAATCCCTGAGCTGGCAAACCGGGTGGTTCGGTTCTGGTTGCCCACGCCATGCGACGAGCAGATTAAGCGCGAGCGCTATGCCTCCGGGCCCTTGCGGCTCGTGTTCCTGGCACGCCTCTACCAGTACCAAAAGCGCGTTCTAGACCTGATCCCGCTGTGCAATGGGCTGGTCAATGCCAATGTTGATTTCAGACTCACTGTGGTTGGCGACGGTCCCGATCGCGCGGCCGTTGAGGCAGGCATTCGCTCAATCCCGGGAATGCGTGACCGGGTACAGTTCTTGGGTTGGCTCTCGAACAGTAGGGCTTTGGAGGTCCTCCGTGGACAGCATGTCCTTCTCCTGCTGAGTGAATTCGAAGGCCAGCCGATAGCCATGTTGGAAGGCATGGGCTGTGGCGTCGTGCCGGTGGTGACCGACATAACCGCCCACCGCGAAATCATCGTGCCAGAGCAAAACGGGTTTCTCGTCCCAGTGGGGGACATCAGTCGGTTCGTCGCAACTCTTCTATTTCTTGCGTCAGATCGTGACCAACTTGCCGTTTTGGCAGAGGCCGCTTGGCGGAAAACACTCGCTACTTGGCACCCGAGTGTGGCGATCGCGCACCTGGCGAATCTGCTGTACGAGGTTTCGCACCGGCCACTTCCGCCCCAGGACGGCATCGCCCCCATCTCGTATCCAGCCACGAGGATGAGCCAGTTGGGCATTCCACACGCTTTGCAGGGGGTAAAGAGATGGTTGCTGAGGCAGGACATCATCTGGTGAAGGCTGCCCATAATGTTGGTGGAGTTCGTGTGAAACTGGATTTAGACACGACCGGCTACCTAAGATCGAGAGGGTAATATCGAAATGAAATCGGTTCTTATCACGGGATCATCGGGCCTGATCGGTTCTGAGTGCGTCACTTATCTTGACCGGCTTGGGTGGCGTGTCCACGGTATCGACAACAACATGCGCATGCTGTTCTTCGGGCCAGATGGCGATACCAGCTGGAACCTGCAGCGTCTGCGCAATAGCTGCTCGAATTTTGAGCACCACGACTTAGACATTCGCGACCGCGATCGCATCCCCGCGCTAGTCAAAGATCTACGTCCCCATTTGCTGATCCATTGCGCCGCACAACCTTCTCACGACCTTGCAAAGGACCGCCCGTTCGACGATTTCGAGATCAATGCGACCGGCACTCTGAACCTGCTCGAGGCCACGCGCCGGTATTGTCCCGAGTCGCCCTTCATCTTCATGAGCACGAACAAGGTGTACGGAGACGCACCCAACGAGCTGCCATTGAAGGAACTGCCGAGCCGCTGGGAATACGCCGGTGCAGAAGACTGGAATGGGATCAACGAAAGCTGCCGCATTGACCAGAGTTTGCACAGTCTGTTCGGAGTCTCCAAGGCAGCAGCAGACCTTCTGGTTCAAGAATATGGCAGATATTTCAATATGCCCACTGTGTGCTTTCGCGGCGGATGTCTGACAGGTCCGAACCACTCGGGAGCCGAATTGCACGGGTTCCTTGCCTATTTGGCACGTTGTTTCCGAGAAGGCAGGACCTATCGCATTTTCGGTTACAACGGCAAGCAGGTGCGCGATAACATCCACTCCCAGGATGTCTGCGCTGCTTTCTATGCCTTCTATCAGAAGCCACGTTGCGCCGCTGTCTACAATTTGGGTGGAGGGCGAAAGAATTCGACTTCGATCCTCGAGGCTATTTCACGGATGACGGAACTTTTTGGCCGGGAGCTTGAGACAGAGTACATCGAACAGAACCGCGTCGGAGACCACATCTGCTACATCAGTGACCTGCGGCGCTTCCAGACCGATTACCCGGGGTGGAGCATTCAGGTCCCGCTTAATGAAATCTTTGAGCAGTTTGCAATCTCTAACGCCAAGGACATCGGCGTCACCTCCTACTAAGGATTTACCGCATGGGCCCGAGCACGATGCCAACGACTTCCGGAATTCAAGACCAGGTAACACGAGAGGAGTTATTTAATGAAGCTGTTAACCTGCTCTATATCTGTGATTTCCCCCCTTCGAACTTCGCGGGCGGGCCCATTCTGATGAGCCGGTTGCTACGGGATTACCCTCCAGATCGGATCGTGGTGCTGACCAGTTCGCGTTACTTGCGCGTATCACCCAAGGAAGGGCGGTTAGCTTGCCCCCACATAGCATTTCCCACAACGAAAGCATGGGGGCGCTGGGGGTTAGGCCGAATTAAGAGCGCAATTGAGGGGCTAATGATTCCCGTGCTGGGGTTGGTGACCGCCTACCTGATCAGAAAGCGACGCATCGACGTAATGATGACCATTGTGCACGGCAATTTCTTCATCGCCGCCGCAATAGCCGGTTGGATTACTCGCACGCCGTATATCGCCGTGATGCACGATGATACAGTCACTCCTGCTGAGCGACAGTCCTGGGTTCTGAAGTATGTTCTGCGCTCTTCGGTTCGTTGGGCTTTGCTCAGAGCTGGACACATCTACGCGATTAGTCCTGAGATGCAGCAGCTCCTGGAATCGGAATACGGTGTCGACTCCGAGCTTCAAAGGCCGGGCACGGAAAGAGATCGCCGGAGCGACTCCGCCGTGACAAAGTTGTCAGCCCACCCCCATTCGGCAGTGATTCTCTTCGCAGGCGCGATTACTGACAGTGTGCAGGACAGCCTCAAATTGCTGGCTGAAATCCTCGTTACAGGAAAACTTCAAGTTTACGGCATCCAATCCGCCGAACTGCATTTGTACACGCAGCTGAGCCCAGAAAGAATTCGTGACTGGGGTTGGGACCACCCCAGCATTTCGGTGCACGGTTGGGTGTCGCAACAGGAGTTGCAGGGCGTTCTCCAGAGCGCCGACATTCTTTTCTTGCCGTTCTCATTTTCAGAAAGGGTGCGATACGCGGTCGAGAGCGCTTTTCCTTCCAAGGCTGCTGATTATCTAGCGGCCGGAAGGCCGATCCTGGTGTTCGGTCCGCCTTACTCAAGCCTCGTCCATTACGGAGCCCAGGAGGGTTTTGCCGAAATTGTCACCGAATTCAGTGCCGATGCTTTAGCTCGCGGCATCCATAACATTGTTGCCTCCCCAGAACATCGGGACACACTAGCTTCCAGAGCACTGGAAGTGTTTTCAAAAAATCATGACATCGATCGACAGCGGAGCGAATTCCGCTTGATGCTTAACACCTTAACTGGCGGGAGTCATGTCTAGCGGTCACCGTATTGGTCAAGCGGGAAGTTATGCAGAAAACGGCTCACCTTGCTCTGAGTACGCGAATTAAGGACGGGCTCAATGCGGTCCTGAAGATTGCAGGACTGCAGGTGAGCACGACCGAGCTCGACCGGCTTGAGCAGGCCCGCCTCGAAAAGCTGGTTGCCCACGAACACTGGGCCGCTGCGCCGTTCCAGGATGGTTTGTGCTTCGAACCTGACTGCTACTTCAACTTTTTGCGGACGGTCTGCGCGCCTTACGCTCCGGACTGGGGCTCATTCCCCAGAACAGCCGACGCGGTCGGCAACGGATATTTTCTGCAAAATGGCTGGTTCGAGTCGATCGACGCGGAGGTGCTCTACAGCGTCGTTCGACATTTTCGCCCGCGCACTATCCTAGAAATCGGTAGCGGGCACTCCAGCCGGCTGGCGCGTCGGGCCATTGATGACGGCCAACTCGGAACCAGACTAGTCTGTGTCGATCCCAGCCCTCGGGTGGAGGTCCGGTCCTGCGCCGATGAACACATCCAGAGTGTGGTTGAAGACCTGCCTCTTTCCGGCTTGACGCAGCGTCTGGGCGCGAACGATGTGCTGTTCATTGACTCCAGTCATCTGATTGCCACCGGTGGCGACGTTCCCTGCCTCTACTTGCAGGTACTGCCCCGGCTTAGCCCCGGAGTGCTGATTCATGCCCATGACATATTCCTGCCCTTCGAGTATCCGCAGGAATTCGTGGTCAAGGAACGCTGGGGTTGGAACGAACAGTACCTGCTGCATGCCTTACTCATCGGCAATTCCGGCTTGGAAATTGTCTGGCCCTCGTGTTACATGTGGCAGCTTCACCGCGCGGCAGTGCAGAATGTTATTCCCTCGAAACGGTCTTCTCCGCCGCCTTCCAGTTTTTGGATGCTCAAGAAGTGATGACGTAAGCGAGGGGGATTTAAATTGGCACTCCCAACCTATATCGAACCAATTGACCACCGCACGGAAGAAAGCGGACGCGCCGTGCGGCCGCTGCGCATCGCCATCACCGTGGACCCGGAGATTCCGGTTCCCCCGGTGCTGTACGGCGGCATCGAGCGCATCGTGGACATGCTGGTGCGCGGCCTGGTGCACCGCGGCCACGAGGTAACCTTGTTTGCCAACTCGGAGTCGCAGGTGCCCTGTCGACTGCTGCCCTACCCGGCGCTCCACAGTCAGAAGAAAGCGGACACGCTAAAGAATATGTGGCACGTTACCTCTCACGTGTGGCGGAGCCGCGTCGATGTCGTGCATAGTTTTGCTCGGCTCGCGTACCTGACACCGTTGTTGCCTCGGCGGATTCCCAAAATAATGAGTTACCAGCGTGCTGTGACTCCGCGAAGTGTGACAATTGGGAATCTGTTCTCGCGGGGGACTCTACATTTCACCGGCTGCAGTGCCTATGTGGTCCGTCCGTGGGCCTCTTCAGACCACTTTCATGTGATTTACAACGGTGTGCCCCTCAACACCTACAGAGCGACTCAATATTTTGACGATAATGCCCCGCTTGCATATCTGGGACGGGTCGAAAAAATCAAAGGTGTGCACCTGGCCGTCCATGTGGCAAAGCGGAGTGGTCGGCAGCTGGTCATTGCCGGAAATGTTCCCGAGGGAGCGCACCATCGGCGCTATTTCGAAGAAGAAATTCTGCCTCATGTCGACGGAAGCGCTGTTCAATACGTCGGAGCTGTGGACGATCGCGGAAAGAACGAGCTGTTAGGGCGATCCGCCGCCCTGCTGATGCCGTTGCTATGGGATGAGCCCTTTGGCATTGTCATGGCAGAAGCCTTGGCCTGCGGAACTCCGGTGGTGGGTTTGCGTAGGGGATCTCTGCCCGAAATTGTTCAGCACGGCGTCAACGGGTTCGTGTGTGACTCCGTGGAGCAGATGGTGTCGGCCGTGGGCTGCCTGTCGCAAATTGATCGCCGCGATTGCCGGCGCATCGCCGAAGAGAAATTCAGCGATCGCGTGATTGTGGAAGCCTACGAGCGGTTGTATCGAGAAGTTGTGAACGGGCGAGGAACTGCCTGATGCCAGTCCTACGTCAGACTATACGGCGCATTTCTGCTCTCGTCCCGGATCAATGGAAGAGTCACCTAAAAACCGCATTGTTCGAAGCGCCGGACACCGAAGCATCGCTTCGCCGCATGCAGCGGCTGGGATTCAATCCGGCGGTCGTTATCGATGTTGGAGCCTACATCGGCGAATGGGCGCGCGATTTGAAGCGTATTTTTCCGGGTGCCCGTATATTGATGGTTGAGCCGCAGCCAAGTCATCTCGATCGCCTGCGTGCTGTGGCGGCCGCCTTCAACGGTGTCGAATTAGCCCCGGTTTTGCTCGGCGCGCAGGAAAGGGGCAGCGTTCCTTTCCACATGTGCGAATCCGCCAGTTCTGTGCTCATGGAATCCGCCAGGCCGACTGTCGTAAGCACTATTTCTGTTCCCATGACCACACTCGATAAAGTCACCGCGAACACAGTTTTCGTGCGGCCTGATTTCATCAAGCTCGATGTTCAGGGTTATGAGCTGGAAGTCTTGCGAGGAGGCGAACTGGCGCTGGCTTCCGCAGAGGCGGTTCTCATGGAGGTGAATCTTCTCGGTATTCTCGATGGCGCGCCCTTGTTCCACGAAGCGACTCAGTTCATGAGGGAGCGGGGATTTCAGGTGTACGACATTTGTACCTTCTTTCGTCGGCCATACGACGGCGCGTTGTGGTGTATGGACGTAATCTTTGTTCGCAGCTCATCGCCCCTGGTTGCTTCCAAGCGCTGGGCTTGATCCTATGGCCAGAATCTGTCTCCTCGCTCCCGGCCAGCCGTCAGTTGACCCCCGCTTGGTCAAAGAGGCGGATGCGCTGCACGAAGTCGGGCACGAGGTGCAGGTGCTCTGCTCGCATATGATTCCTTGGGCGGAGGCGGCCGACAGGGAACTGCTGCAGGCACGGTCCTGGACGTGCACGTACGTGGGCGGCGACTTCAACGGCAGGAGCGCGGAATATTGGCGGACCCGCCTGCGCCACGCATTGGCTCGCCGCCTGCCGCTGGCCTGGCCCCTGAGCGACCGGTTGCGGCGCTACGCCGTGTGTCGCGTGCTGCCTGAGTTGGCTGGCGCGGCCAAGCGCGCCAGGGCGGACCTCTACATTGCCCATTACACCGGAGCGCTCGTTGCCGCGGCGGATGCTGCCCGTGCCAACCGCGCCTTGTTCGGGTTCGACGCCGAAGACTTCGAGGCCGGCTCCTACCCGCTTGCCGCCGGGCCGAGTCCCATGGACCGGCTGGTCGAGCGCTTCGAGCGCCAGTACTTGCCGCGCTGTTCGTACGTGACTGCCGCCTCGCCCGGCATTGCCGAGGCCTACAACGCCAAGTACGGCATCCCGCTGCCGACCACCATCCTGAACGTGTTTCCGCTGGCGGAGCGCCCACGCGAGTTGCGAGCCATGCCACCGGATGGCCCGCTGCGGCTATACTGGTTTTCGCAGACTATTGGACTCGGCCGCGGGCTGGAAGATGTCATGCAAGCGATGGGCCAGCTCAAGGCGTGCAACATCGAATTGCACGTGCGCGGCAGGTGGGCGCCTGGACACGACACCCTCCTGTTCGAATTGGCGGCATCTTCCGGCGTTCGCCCCCGGCAGGTCGTGGTGCATGAGCCCGGTGGTCCCGATCAGATGGCTCGCATGGCCGCCGAATGCGATGTTGGGCTTGCCCTGGAGCAGCCGGCCAGCCAAAACCGCCAGATCTGCCTCACGAACAAAATCTTCACCTACCTCCTTGCCGGCAACGCGGTAATTGCCACTGCGACCAGGGGTCAGCAGCTGATCATGGAAACCATCGGCGATGCGGGCTTCTCTTATGAGCCCGGCGATGTAAATGCGCTTGCGCGTGGTCTGCGCCTCTGGTATGAGAATAGGAACATTCTCCAAAAGGCTCGCCAAGAATCCTGGGACTGGGGAACGCGCCGATTCAACTGGGACTTGGAAAAGAAGAAACTCGTCCAGCAGGTCGAAGCTGCACTGTACGACGGGCGCTGAGTTCTACATGGTGACGGACACAATCTATCGTGCGCTGCGTCGAACCCCGCATATACAGCGGCAGTTCAAGCGGTTGGTCGTTCGGCTTCCACACCGGCGACGGCAAGTCGTGCATTTTGGGCAGAGGCTGTGGGTCGATCCCTCCGAGCTTCACGGTTTTTACCTCTACTATGAGCGGGAATACGACGACTACATTTTCAGCTTTCTGGGCGATCGGCTGGCAGGTTTCGCAAGGGCCCTGGACATCGGCGCCAACATTGGTGTGTACACGAGTTTCCTGGCCGCTAGAATGGACAAAGTAGATGCATTTGAGCCCGAGATCCGTGTCCTGCCGAAACTACGAGCCAATCTGCAACTCAACGGGTTGACCCACGTGCGCATACACGCCACTTGCGTTGCCCATGTCTCCGGGAAGGTTAATTTCGAGCCACCTGACAAGGCTAACGAAGGCATCGGAAAAATCGCCGAAGGCGACGGCATCGAATATCCCTGCGTAAGTCTCGATGATTTCTTCGGAGATTCGGTTGGGGAGCCCTGCTTCATTAAAATGGACATTGAGGGTGGCGAGTGGCTTGCTTTGCAGGGTGCCCGCCGCGTATTGTCGTACGCAAAGTTTCCGGTGTCTTTGCTGATTGAGGTCCATCCGGAACAAATCACCTCCCTGGGAGGCTCAGTGCCGGAACTAAAATCCATTCTGCTATCGATGGGCTTTCATGTGTATGCCCTCACGCCTGCGGGCGTACAAACATTAACTGCTGGCTTGAACGCCAGATTCTGGTGGGCCAGTTCGAATGCAGAATAGTTCCGGCATGGGCCCTCACTCCGTCAGGCCGAGTACTCGGGGACAGAAAACTGTCCTGATTGTGGGACCCGATTTCACTCCCAGCAGCTATCCACCCGCGCTGCGGATTCGCTTCTTCGCCCAGCATTTGCGGGAATTCGGCTGGGAACCGATTATCCTGGCGACGGATCCGCGATATTACGAATGGTCGGTTGATCCGGAGAACGAGAAGCTGCTGCCGGCGGATCTGGAGGTCATCCGTACGCGCGCCCTGCCAGCCAGGCTGACGCGTAAAATCGGCGTAGGTGATCTCGGCATTCGTAGCCTCTGGTACCACTGGCGTGCGGTGAGCCAGTTGTGCCGGCAACGGAGAGTGGATCTGATTTTCATACCTGTCCCTCCTAATCCGACCATGGTATTGGGCCGGCTTGCCTATGCCCGCTTCGGAATTCCTTACGTCATTGACTACATCGATCCGGTCGTTAGCGACTACTACTGGAAGCTGCCGCGCTCGCAGCGTCCGCCGAAGTACGCGATGGCCTATGCCATGGCGCGCCTCATGGAACTGTTTGCGCTAAAGCACGTCAGCCAGCTTGTGGGTGTGGACACGTCTTATACCGCCGGCGCCTTTGCCCGGTACAGCTGGCTCGCGGGCGTCGAGGCAACGGGAATTCCGTACGGTGGAGAACCGGCAGATTTTCAATATCTGCGGCAGCATCCGCGCCCCAATCGATTCTTCGACAAGAACGACGGACTGTTGCACGTCAGCTATGTCGGACGCGGCGGGGTAGACATCCTGCCCGTGCTGCGGGCTGTGTTCCAGGCGATAAAATTAGGACTCCAGCGCGCCCCCGAGATCTTCAACCGCTTGCGGCTGCACTTTGTCGGAACAACCTACGCGCACGACGCGGCTGGTCAATACCAAATGCTGCCCGCGGCGAAAGATGCAGGTATCGAGTCGCTCGTCGACGAGCATCCGGGGCGCGTGCCTTATCTGGAGGCAATTCAAATCTTGCTCGACTCGCATGCCTTGCTGGTGCTCGGATCGGATTCGGCTCACTACACCGCCTCCAAAATTTTCCCTTATATCCTTGCCAACAGACCTCTTCTCGCGGTTTTTCACGAAGAAAGCAGTGTCGTCAGAATTCTGCATGAGACGCAGGCTGGCCATGTGATCACTTTCGGAAACGGGTGCTCCCCAGGAGAAAAGACGGAGGAGATCGCCGAGCTCTTGCAGCAGACGTTGAGCCTGCCTCGCGGCTCTAGACCGCCGATACGTTGGGAAGCCTTTGAACCTTATACCGCCAGGGCGATGACGTCGCGATTGGCACTGGTATTCGATAAAGTGTTCGCCGGAGCGTCGTGATGCCACATCGTGCCCGGTCCGCTATACTTTCTCGGATGAATCTCTCCTCAATTCCCTTCACATCGCCTGTAGGTAAATTATTGCGCCTGCCGCTCCGTGTTTTGCCGAAGCGCGCCGTCGTGCCGTGTTGCAGGTCGAACTGCGTGGTACGACGTGGATTGTCGGTTCCTCCAACGTCGCCTACGCATGGCTGCTGGCTTGGGACCTACCAGCATGAGAATCAACGCTAATCTCGAGCGGCACCTGGACCTGAATGGGGTGTGTAATGTGGAGGTTTGGCCCGCGGCTGTTGCCGACAAAGAAGGAGAAGCACCATTCGCGGCTGCTGGAGATCGCAGCCAGGGCAAGCTCGGGGAAGAGGGCCCCATGGTTCGCACGGTCACGCTTGACCGCTACGGAATGGAGCGGGCGGTCATCGAAACCTTCGTGGCCGGACATACAACAACGATCCTGGATCGCTTGCACCAGATTTTAGCCAGTTCGCGCGAGCAAACCCCTCACGACGTATTTCATAGATTCGCGCCATACACGGCAAGGGCGATGACGGCGCGGCTGGCCGAAGCGTTTGCCGCAGCGGTTGCGAAGGACGCGTTCCGTTCCTCCAAGTCCGCGACCTGTTTGAACGCCGCTCAAGCAAGAGCTAACCCGGTAGGTGAATCGAATGCCTAAAATTTCCATCATTCTTCCCGTCTACAACGGTGAGAAGCACTTGCGCGAGTCCCTAGATTCTGTGTTGGGGCAAAGTTACCGTGATTTTGAGCTGATCGCCTGGGACGACGGCTCTCGCGACCGCAGTCGCGAGATCATAGGCGGCTACCGCGATCCGCGGATTGCCGTATACGAAAACACTCACAATTCAGGCTTGTTCCCCACCTTGAACTCCGCCATTCGCAAAGCAGAGGGACCTTTCATTCGCCTATGGGCGCAGGATGACATAATGAAACCCTACTGCCTGGAGCGAGAGATTACCTATTTCGAGCCACGCACCGATTGCGCCTTGGCCTATTCTGCCTACGATGTGATCGACGACGACGGCCGTGTCATCAAGAAAAGAGCGGAACTCATCGATGTATTTGTCGTCCCACCAGATGTCGCCTCAGAAATCATGTTTTACTACGGCGACATTACCGGCAACATCGCCAACATCACTATCCGGAGGAGTGCTCTAGAAGAAGCCGGACTCTTCCGGGAGGATATGCTGGTTTCCGGGGATTTTGAGTTTCTGGTGCGTCTCGCGGCAAGCTATTCCTTTTGCGAGATCCACCAACCGCTGATTTACCTGCGCTCTCATGCCGGGCAGTTCAGCCATCAAAAGGGCGTCTTCAACCTGCAAATGGGAGAGAATGAGGAGCTCCACGCCCAGCTGGCGGCCCGCTTGAAGCATCTCGATCCTCACTACGTAAAAACTTACGATATTTGGAACCGGCATGTGTGTTATGTCCATTATGCGGTCCGGAATGCTCTCATCGGCGATTTTCAGAACGCGGCTATAGCATACCGGCATATCCGGACGCTGGGTCAGCCGTCACTCGCCTTTCTGGCGTGGTTTTCTTCCGCAAACGGCCGCCTGAAGTTTTGTAAACCTCGGCACTCGCTTGCATTGGCCGCTCATTTCGCGCGAGCGATGCCAAAATTCACCGCCGCGTCAAAACGCCCCTACTCCGAACAGTTTGGGTGCCCGAGCATGTCAGGAGGGTAGCCTTTTTTGTAACAGCTGTTCGTGGGGCGGCGCTTTTTTGAAAAAGTGGAGCTGTTGTCTGACTCACTATCGAGAGATACATCCAAATGGGTTCAAGTTTCATGTCCCAGATTCCGACTGTCCTTGACCTTCTGCAGCAGATCCACGCCAAGAGCATGTTCGACGTGGGCAAGGGATTTGGTAAGTACGGTCTCCTCGTTCACGAATACTTCGGAATTCCCACCGCAGTGAGGCCCGACCCCGGGCGGATGCTGCGTGAGCAAAGCACGGTGGTAATTGATGCGGTCGAATCAAATCCCTTCTATATGTGGCCCCCCTGGATCATATTTACCGCAAGATCTATGTGGGGAGAGTGGGGCAACTACTCAAACAATTCCCGCACTATGATCTTGTTCTGATGTGTGACGTGCTTGAGCACCTCAACAAGGCGGATGGAGTCACTGTGGTGCATTGGTTTCTCAGCCGGGATTCGATCCTATTTGTTACCATACCCAAAGACTGGTTCAAGCAGGCCGCACTCCACGAGAATCCCGACGAGGAACACAAAAGTTATTGGGCATCGGAAGATTTCAAGCAATTTGGGTCGTGGTTTACTTGGCAGAATCTCGGCCCTGGCAGAGCATTTATTCTTTCTAGGCAGCCTCTGCGGCTCCGAGCTTTTGGGAGGCAGCCAATTAATGGAGCTAAGCGGATCGCGCATGCGATCTTAAATGAACTGTAGATAGCACTATGACTAGACAGACCCACCTGGCCATCGTTTCCACCCACCCCATCCAGTACCACTCGGCCTGGTATCGGGCGCTGGCCGCCCATCCCGATCTCAGAATCCATGTGTATTATTGCCATAAAGCCACGCCCCAGGAGCAGGCTGGCGCCGGCTTCGGCGTGGAATTCGACTGGGACGTGCCGTTACTCACGGGATATCCGCATTCGTTTCTGAAAAATGTCGCTGACCCGCCGGGGCACAGCAGATTCGCTGGGTTCGATACCCCGGAGATCAAGAGCATCATTCGCCGCGGGCAGTACGACGCGGTGCTGATTAACGGTTGGCATTACAAGAGCGCGTGGCAGGCAATCTGGACCTGCTGGCGGGCGGACGTGAAAGTGATGGTTCGAGGCGATTCACACTTGTACACCCCGCGCAGCCTTCCCGTGAGGCTCGCGAAGTCGCTCGCGTATCCACGTTTCATTCCGCGCTTCGACGCCTGTCTCGCGGTCGGCCAATGGTCGCGCGAGTATTTCCTGCACTATGGCGCATCCCCAGAACGCATTTTTCTGGTGCCGCACACGGTGGACATTGACGCCATGGGAGGAGATGCGGATCGTTTGCGCTCGATTCGCTCCGAGTTGCGGCAAGGTTGGGCTCTTGATCCGAACGCCACCACCTTCGTGTTTGTCGGTAAGTTCACAGAGACGAAAAGGCCGCTGGACTTCGTCCGTGCCGTTAGCGAAGCCGCTAGGCAGAAAGCCGCCGTACAAGGCCTGATGGTCGGTGATGGGCCCTTACGGAATGTCTGTGAGGACTTCGTCCACACCCACCACGTTCCAATAACATTTACTGGTTTCTTGAATCAGTCGCAGATCATAAGTGCCTATGTCGCCGCCGATGCGCTGGTACTCCCTTCAGCTGGAGAGACCTGGGGCCTGGTGGTGAACGAGGCTATGGCCTGCAGCCGGCCGTGTATTGTAAGCGACCATGTGGGTTGCGGCCCTGATTTGATAGAAGTAGGAAGAACTGGCGCTATTTTCCCGCGGGGTGATGTGGATGCGCTCGCTGTTCTGATGACCGGCCTAGCGCGAGATCCTTCCCACCTCGCCTTTATGAGCGCGCAAGCTCGGTGCAGGATACAGAAACACTCGGTGCAGGCGGCTGTGGAGGGCGTGCTTCAATGCCTGGCTGTTATTACGGGCTCACGAGCGTTGGTATGCAACTGCTGACCAGATTCCAGCCGGTGCGGAAACGGCCCATGATGCCGGACGTCAGCGTTCCCCTGCTGCTTACAGCGCTCCTCTGGTACTCCAGCTCTTACGACGTGACGTTGGCAGAAACAGCGGCAGCATTCCTGCTTGGCTGGCTGCCTTGGGCCTCGTATCGCAATTGGTATCGCGGAGAGAGAAAGGGGATCCCGCTGTTCGCTCTCCTCGCGGGGATGTACTGGCTGTCCTATGTTGTGCCGCTTTTCTGGGGCAGCCACGAAGTAGGCCTGGTTTCAGGGCGTAGGCCTCTTTCCGAAAGGGCGATTACGGCTTCGCTCTACCTGGTGGTAATGGGTGTGGTTGCCCTCGGGGCTGGCATCAAACTGGCTGCACGTTTTCGCTGGGTGCCCGCGATCCGAGTCGATGTTTCCGGCACTCCCAAACACTGGCACTACTTGCGAATCATTTTCATTGTTGGAACGCTGGTCAAGGTGTTCGTTCCGATTACCGAGTGGGGAGAGGGAGGCCGCCAATTTGTTTCCAATTTCGAAAACATGGTGCCCGCGGTCAGTTTCGCGATATTTCTCCGTTATTACCTGCGCCGGATGATCTCGGATCTCGATAAGTTTCTAATGCTCGGGTATGCGTTCTTAGCATTGGTTGTGGGTGTCTCCTCGGGCTGGCTGGGGAGCTTTATTGGGCTCGGCATCGTCTGCGTGATCGTTTACACGTATGAGCGCCGCAAGTTGCCGCTGACCGCCGCTCTGATTGTGCTACCGATCATCTTGTTCTTTCAGCCGGGCAAAGCGGCGTTCCGCGAGCGCTATTGGAGAGGAGATTCCGCCGGTGGTTATTCGGAACGCGTTGCCTTCTGGGTCGAAAGCTCCTGGAACATGTGGGCTGACGCAATCACAGACCGAACGGGTCAAAAAGGCAAGCTGCTGGCCGATGCTACGTTCGCCCGTCTGTCGCTTCTTCAACAGACTGCCAACGTGATGGAATTCACACCGGGCAGAGTGCCCTATCAGTATGGCCGCCTGTATTCCTACATCGGAGTTACCTTCATCCCGCGCTTCTTGTGGCCTGACAAGCCATCCGTTAACGACGCCAATCGTTGGTATCAGGTGTCGTATGGGCTTACGTTGCCCCAGGGGCTTTCGAGTGTTTCCATTTCCGTAGGCACGCTCGCCGAGAGCTACATTAATTTTGGCTGGCTAGGGCCGGTGTTAATCATGGTCCCCTTGGGGATTTTTCTGGGCTCCGTGCAGCGGATTTTTTTGCGCGCCGACTCGGGCCTGTTGTTCAGCAGCGTGGGGGCAGTGCTGGTTCCGCAATTGCTGTCGGTGGAATCGCAAATGGCCGAGTACGTGGCAGGCTTCGCGCAGCAGGTCTTTGTTGTTCTGCTGGTCCTGATCCCCGTTCTGAAATCTCGGGGCCGGGGAAAGGCAGCTCCAGCGAGGATGTTTGCGCGACCTGCCAATTCGGCAGAAATACTCAGGTCGAACACAAGCCTTCAAAAACCGCCGCTGTGACAGCTCCTTTGGCGATGAAAAGCCTCCGGCCTGACTGGATCCTTTCGCTTCCATCAGATAATTGGCTGCGCGCGCTCTCCGCGATCTGGAGTTGGCGGATGCGGTTGGCCTCTGATGCGGCGGCACAAACAAAGTCCGCAGTGGATTTACGAAAAGGTCTACTGTCCGCGGGGAGACGTTGAGAACAGGATCAAGGAACTGCACGACGGCATGCAGATCGGACGGACCAGTTGCTCGAGCTTCTGGGCGAACACGTTCCGGGTAATACTGACGGCGGCAGCGTATGTGCTGATGCAGGAGATGCGCCTTCACCTGGCACCGACCCGCCACGCCCGAGCGTAAGTCTCGACGTTGCGCGAACGTTTCTTGAAGTTGGGCGCTCAGGTGGTGGTCTCGGTGCGTCGGATCGTGTTGCACCTGCCGCGCTCCTTTCCGGATCGGGATAGTTTCAGTCATCTCGCTTTATGCTTGGCTGCTCCCAGCGGCTAGCCCCCAACCGGATCTGAAAACGGGCTCGTCTCGCCCCTACTCGGCTGTCTCTTCGCACGTGAAAAGCTGATCTCGTACCTTGCTAACCACTCCAGAATCAGTCCCCATTTCCAACCGAAGTCTTCCCCTTGTCACATATGGTCTCACTCTCCCAGACAAATCCACAAACTCTTCGTTGGGTCACTCTTCACGAATAAGGCGGGCTAGGAGGGAAACGGCAAGGCGGGAAGTGCGGGGCGGCCAGCCTGCAGGGCGGCCAGCCTAGGGCAGCCTAGGGACATCGTATCCTCCGGAGTCGTTCAGGTAATAATCCAAAAAGACAGGTGGAAGCAAGCAGAGTTGGAGGGGCCAGCGAGGTTGGAGCTGCTCGACGATCTGCCAGGGGCTGAGGTTTTGTTTGTGGGAATTGGGGCGAACGAGGTTGAAGTAGAGTTGGTAGGTGAAGGCTTTGGCGAGGAAGTCGCCGCGGCTGGTGAACGATTCCAGGTCGAAGAACTCATCTTCGACGAGGCGGTGGACGGTTTCGACATCGCTCTGGAAGGTGTGAGCAGCAGGCGGAATGCGGACATGCTGGCTGTCGCCTAAAGCGGTGGGGAAGCCGGTGGGGTGACCACGGCGATCATGACCGCCGATGAACTCGGAGCCGTTGTCGGTCTGCCAGACCAGGTCGCGGAGAGAGACGCCGCAGCGCTCGAGATGCTGCTGAATGCGAGCGGCAAAGACGGAGCTGGCGGCCGCGGAGCGGCGCTGGGCAAAGGCCCAGAACAACAGGCCGCTGCGCACCTCGCGAGCGGTGTACTCGACTGTGGGGAGATCGAAGGCCTGGGCCTGAGGCCGTAGCGGGGGATGTCGTCGAGGTCCTTGGTGTCGGCCGAGATCTGCTGAAAGACGCGCCAGGTGGCCTTGATGTGGGCAAGGTCTTGTTTGCGTTGGTATTTGCGCTGGCGTTTTTGGAGCAGGCCATGGGCACGCCAAATGCGCTCGAGGGCACGATGGCTGAGGGGGAGATCGAACTCGCGGATGAGGCGACGAGCACCGAAGGTGAACAACTGCTGGCGTAGAGCGACGACCTGCTGTTCGATGTCGGCGGGAGTCTTGCGGGGCTGGTGATGAGGAGCGCGGGAAAGTTCGATGAGGCTGCGGGGGCCTTGCTGCTGATAGCGGCGTAGCCACTTGCGCACGGTGGGGACGGTGGTTTGGAAAAGACGAGCGGTGGGCTTGATGCCATGCTGGCGAGCGTGAGCGACCAGGCGCAAGCGATGGTTGTAGGCGCTTTTCATTTCCCGCACCAAGGTGAAGTAGGGAGTGGGCACGGCTGCGGATTGTAATCCCGGTCGCTGGCCTCCCGGCTTAGTCGGAGCCGTCCGGCCAGCTCCCTAATGCGTTTCTCACTCACACATTGCAACCTCGCGAGGGGGGATACGATGTGAGTAGGCTCTACCATAGGGCGGCCAGCCCGCGTCAAGCCATTTAAAGATGTAACCCTGGGTTCGATCGTCGAGACATTGGAAATGTAACCGAAGACCCGCCGTCGTCGCGGCTGTGGGAAAGTGCGAATCGCGCGCTTTTTGCGCGATTTGCAAGCTCGATGGAAAAGTCTGGTTTTGGACTTTTCCTCCGAGCGGCTTTTCCACAGCCGTTTCGCCGGCCGCGTTGTGTTGTTTCCTTCACCTGCGCACCACGGTTCTGCGCCGTCACTTTCGGACTGAGCCGCCGATTCGCCAGGTCATAAATGCGCTGCAGTTTCTGATCAATCACCTTCCCCAGTTGAAACGGATCCAAACACTGGCGGAGTCGTTTTAGTTCGGCCACCTGCTCTGGCTTCGTCTGCGCACCAGCCAGCACCCGCTCGAACGGCGTCTGCGCTGCGTCGTAAACGCGCCGCACTTTCGATCCCATCCGAACTTTCTTCACCAGCTTGACCGAGGGCAGATACAGGTTCATCCACCAACGCAGCTCGTGACGATAAAGATCGTTGATCGCCTCCACCACCGCTTCGGAATCGTAGCGTTCCCACCCCAAGAGCTTGCGCACGTGCGTCCAGTTCTTCTGCTCCACGTGCGCATTGTCATCCTTCTTGTAGGGACGTCCGCGCGTCAGCTGAATCTGCTTCTGCTCACACCAACCCTTCAGATGCCAGTTGATGAACTCCGATCCGTTGTCCGAATCCACCCCCAGAAGACGGAAGGGCAACCCTTTCTCAATCTCATCCAGCCCTTGCTGCACCGCGACTTGGCTCTTCCCCAGTAGGGCGCGCGACTCCGTCCACCCGCTATGGATGTCGGTCAGGTTCAGGGTATGGGCAAATTCTCCGTCGCCCGAGTTGCCACAATGCGCCACCAGGTCGACCTCGCTGAACCCGGGACCAGTCACATCCCAACGGTCCGTCTTCACCGGGATGTGGTGCTTCAACAGCGAACCGGGCTTGGTGCGTCCATAAACACGTCGTTTCCGCTCGCCCTTCTTCGCCTGCAAGCGCCGGTCGATTTGCCGAGCACTGATGCCCAGCAGTTGGTTCTCCATCGCCGGGCTCATCCGGTAGCGCTTACGAATCCACGGTAGCCAACTCGGCAGCAAGGCCAGGGATATCCCGCGGCTTCCCAGATCGCCGCCAGAACCGAAAGCACTTGCGGGCCGTAGCGCGCTCGGCGTCCACGCCGCTGTCGCTCCGGTTGCTTCCCCGGAGGGGGGCCGTTCAGAAGTCGAATCGCATATTTCCGGTGGTAGCCGGTGTTCAGGCAAAATTCGTTCAGCATCACCTGCTTCGCTTCCCGCCCCGCCTTGTGATACCGCTCATACACGGCCCGGAAATATTCCCACTTCGCCTTGTGTCCCAATCCAACCCTCCTCAAATCGTCTCTTGAGTCGGGTTACATCCTACGTGTCTCGACGGCCTCCCCTCCGGTTACATTTAGCATGGCTCGATACGCAGCCTTGCCACAAACGGAAGACGATAGTAAGCTAGCGGTTGTCTCTTCCCATGCCGAAAGAACCTGCAGGGCCTTCCTGGCGCGAACTCGTTTTACTTTTCCTTGCCATCGGCGCGGTCTTTGTTCTGACCTTCTCTCATTTCCAAGCATATCTCCCAAGCACCGCTAAGGTGTTCGATAACGCCGGTTATATCGACATTGCACGGGCGATCCGGGTCTCGCGCTTCAACGCCATCACGCCGCATCTCTTTTGGGGAACGGCCTATGCGATTGAAGCGGTCTCTCTAGTTTGCCGCGTGTCCGAAAGCACAGCTCTTCTTGTGCTTTCGCTACTGTCTGGTTTGGCGAGCATCCTGCTAGCGTTCCGGATATGGGGCGGGTGGATCGCTGGCTACTTCCTGGTATTGAGCATGGCGTGGATCCAGCGGGTTTTTCTGTGCGGTTCGGAACCGCTCTTCATGCTGCTAATCTTTGCCGCTATACTTCTGGCGCGAAGGGAGAAATGGTTCTGGGCGGCATTGTGCGCTTCTCTCGCGACGGTCGTGCGCCCGGTTGGGTTTTTCGCGCTTGCATCTGTGGGCCTGGTACTGCTGTACCGGCGGGAATACAAAAGGCTGGCGGGTGCGGTTCTCATTAGCCTGGCGGTCGGCCTAGCTTACGTTTTCCCCCTATGGATCCATTTCGGCGATCCGTTGGCTACCTACCACGGCTACCGAGGCGATTGGGACTCAGGCTTCCCGCTTGGCCTTCCATTTCGTGCCGTCATCGCGGCCGTGTGGGGCACGGGCCCGCCGGCGACAAACCTAGCGCTCAATCTGGGATGGATCTGCTTTTCTGTGGTGGGCTTGCTGCTGATGCTGCGAAAAGAGTTTCGCAAGTATGCGGGTGAGCACCCCTATGAAGTCGTGTTCGCCATCTCGTATCTGGCTTTTCTGTTCAGCTACAACTCCTTGTGGTCCTACGCCGAATTTCCCCGTTACGTGATACCGGCGATTCCGATTTTGTTGGTCGCCTTTGATCAATATTCACCGAAACGGCGGTCGGTGATCTGGACGCTGGCGATCGTGTCCTCCGTCCTGGCGGCATTTTCGGCCGTCGGAATCAAGCACATCCTTCATATGATCTAACTTACTTCGTCGCGCTGAAGATCGCTGCTCCCTTGTAGGCCCCGTTCCACAGAAATCCGCCCACACTCTGACCTTGCCCGCGCAAAACGTATCCCTTGCTGAGGAATTAAATAGAGCAAGGAGACGGAGATGACGAAGGCGACGCGGGCGCGATACACGCTCGAGTTCAAGCAGGAGGCGGTTCGGCTGGTTGAGTCGGGCCAGAGCATAGCGGCAGCGGCACGCAGTGTGGGCGTGGTGGAGCAGACGCTATTCAATTGGGTCAAGGCGAAGCGGCAAGGGCGGCTGAAGGGTGCCTCCAGCAGCCAGGCGGTAAGCGCCGAGCAGATGGAAATCAGCCGTTTGCGAGCGGAGTTGGCGCGCGTCAAGATGCAGCGCGACATCCTGGGAAAAGCGACGGCGTACTTCGCGAAGGGCCAGAAATGAAGTACGCCTTTATTCAACGTGACCGGCGGGTGTGGCCAATCAGCGTGCAGTGCCGGGTTCTGCGGGTGAGCGTGGCCGGTTACCATGAACACTTCACCGTGGCCAAACCCAACCAGGTATGGGTCGGCTACCTTACCTACATTCCGACCGACGAAGGATGGCTGTTTCTGGCCGTGGTCATTGACCTGTTCAACCGCCAGGTGGTGGGCTGGTCGCTGGGAGAAGACATGCGGTGTGAGCTCGTAATCGACGCCTTCGAGATGGCCTGGTTCAGCCGCTGTCCGGGCCGCAAGACAGGGTCGATTTTTCATAGCGATCGAGGCAGGCAGTATGCCAGTCAGCCATTCCAAGAGCTACTCGGAGGGCGCGGAATTAAGGCTTCGATGAGTCGCAAAGGCAACTGCTGGGATAATGCGTGTAGCGAGACGCTGTTCGGATCACTGAAGGTGGAACGGCTGCACGGCCAGCACTTTGAAACTCTTCGTCAGGCCAAAGATGAAGCCCTCGATTGGCTGCGGCGGTATAACCAAACACGACTTCATTCGACACTGAATTATGTCAGCCCGATGGAGTACGAACAAAACTGGACGCACGAGACGGCAGCGATCGCAAGGTTGACGGCGCGTGCCAAATAGAAAAGGCCATGGAAAAGCTGGAAAGCGAAAAGTGGGGCAATCTGGGATTCCCTTTGGTATAATCTCGCGGACCGCCCTCGCTTGACGTTGCACTGCACGTCACAGGAGGAGGCTCGGAGACTATGGTTCGCCTTCCCAATCCCCGCTCGGCGGTGATTCCAAATGGAGTTGACGTTCCCTCAACCCTTAACCGAACTGAAGCTCACGGACGTCTCCGGCTCCTCTACATCGGACGACTCGACCCCAAGAAAGGGATCGAAGGACTGCTGAAGGCCTGTAGTATAATGCGAGGAAACAATTGGCAATTGGCCATTGCGGGGTGGGGTGCACCGTCCTACAGTGCGCATCTAAGACAACAGATCAATGATCTTGGGCTTAATCATCAGGTCGAGTGGACAATGATCCGGCGACTTTGGCGGACGCCATGCTCAAAATTTCAACGATGCCCCTGCAGGAGATGGGACAGCGGGGACGAGCGTGGATGCAAGTCGAGTTCTCCTGGGCATCGGCCAGCAAGGACATGCTGGCCCTTTATGGCAAATGTCTGCATCAACCGAACGCTGACAACTCTTTGCACGCTCGGACATCGCAATTTTCCCGTTGTACACGGAAAACTTCGGAATGGTCGTAGCAGAAGCCCTGGCCAATGGTGTTCCTGTAATCGCGAGTAAGGGGATGCCGTGGAGCAAATTGGAATTTGAAGGCTGCGGACTCTGGCTTGAGAATGATCCGCAGATATTGGCGAGTGGAATTCAGCAGATGAGCAAGATGCCCTTGCGAGAGGTGGGGCAGCGTGGACGCGAATGGATGCGCAGAGATTTTTCTTGGGAATTCGTGGCAAAGGAAATGTTGAAACTTTGCAATAAAATTGCCCTGGCCTAAAAACCTAATAGCAGAGTTTTGGAACCCAGGAGAAGGGAGAGACCCTTGCTACACCAGCGCTACAAAGACCTTTTATTCTTGATGACATCTAAGGCCACGCTGCCCGGTTATTGGTTTCACAGGTTTGTCATGCATCCGAAGTCCAGGAACGGCTCGGGATTACATCTGCACTTAGGCTCTGGCCCCAAGTACCTGCAAGGTTTCGTGAACATCGATGCTAATCCACTTCAGAAAATTGACCTGTGGTTGGACGTTCGGAATGGTCTTCCCTTCCGCTCTGAGAGCGTCGATTCCATCTATTCTACACACGTGTTGGAGCATCTGTATCCCGATGAACTTAAGAACGTGCTCTCCGAGTGTGCTCGGGTTCTGAAGAGAGGTTGTGGAGCGCGCATCGTCGTGCCGAGCTTGTCGAATGCCATTCTTGCTTACAATCACAAGAACATCGCCTGGTTCAGTGATCAGTTCCCGCGTCACTATGAATCTCTGGGAGGTAGATTTTCCAATTTCATCTTCTGCGATGGCCAACACAGGACCGCATTCGATCGTGACTATATGCGCGAAATGCTCAGTTCCGTGGGTTTTTCCGAAGTAGTGGAGGTCCGGGAGGGCGAAAGTAGGCTTTACGGCGCAAACGTGCCTCGCTATGAGTCGGAAGATGGCTCCAATTTGCCTCATTCTCTGTACATCGAAGCATTTAAGTAGGCGAACATTTCTACGAGGTCGCGCCGGGATGGAGCCGCGCATTCGCGAACTCCGCGAGGACTTCGCGCTGCGAAAGATTCCTACACGCGCGTTTGCTGCCAACGCTCTTTATCTAGAAGTGGTGCGGCCGGCCTACAATTTGCTAACGGCTTTCCAGCGCACATGTCTGCCCGAAGAATGGCAGAGCTTGACCCTGATCTTGTCACTCTTGTTGCCTTCTTTCAGCAAGGCGTTCTTCCGCGGGTCGCACACCACGACTTCCGCGACATGCGGCTTCAACAGGTCGTACAACTTGGTTTCGATGATCGACTCCATCACCACCTTCCCGGCCTCATTCATGACCGCGATGGCAATCGCTTCTTTGTGACCGTCCATGCCGATGTACTTGACGTCAACACTCATGTTGGAGGTCCTCCTTTGGGGGTGACGCCGTGTTCTGCCCATCCAGGTCACCCTGTAAGGAAAAGGTGCCATGCTCTCGCCCCTTGGTTTTAGCGAACGGCGTTAACCACGTTGAGTCTCCCGGAACACAACCTTTCGTTCTGCTCCGCCACTGTCCAAGCCCCCCGGGTGAGACATCTTCGAAGGGGCGCCTTTTTATAATGCGTGTTGCAAAAGTGGCGGAATATCGGGCAATTTTCGGCGGTGCTGGTGCGGATCTCAGACTGTTGGGGGCGGTCCGTATGAAAATTGTTTCACACTGACGGCGAACAGCGGGATGGCTGTATGATCAGTGCCGTTCTTGAACCAAAAAGGAGATTCCGGCTAACATCTATTATTGCGGACCCCTCCTGTCGCTGCCTCTTCAACTTCTCGCGTACCTCGGATACACTCCTTGCACAGCTTGTAACGTTTGGACTCAAGGAGCGGAACCGTGGCCCTGATCTCTCGGTCGGAAGTCGAAGCACCGCACTCCGTTGTGCCTTTGCGACAGGAAGAGCCCCTCGAGTTGTCAGTAGTCATGCCTTGCTTGAACGAGGAAGAAACGCTGGCCACCTGCATCCGCAAGGCGCAGCGCGCTATGGCGGACGCCAACATCGCGGGCGAGGTCATCGTCGCCGATAACGGCAGCACCGACCGTTCGATCGAAATCGCCGAGCAGCTCGGAGCCCGCGTTGTGCACGTTAACGCCAAGGGATACGGCAATGCCCTGATGGGCGGGATCGCGGCTTCGCGCGGCAAGTTCATCGTCATGGGGGATGCCGACGACAGCTACGACTTTGGCCACATCCCACGCTTCGTGGAGCAACTGCGCCGGGGCTCTGACCTCGTCATGGGCAACCGCTTCCGCGGGGGCATTCAGAAGGGCGCGATGCCAGCTCTCCATCAGTACTTCGGAAATCCAGCGCTCACGCGCCTCGGACGGCTTTTCTTCCGGAACCGCAACGTCGGGGATTTCTATTGCGGCTTGCGCGGCTTCCGCAAGCAGGCCTACGAACGTATGGGGTTGCGAACGACCGGCATGGAATTTGCCACCGAAATGGTCGTCAAAGCCACACTGCTCAAGATGCGCGTGGCCGAAGTGCCTACCACTCTCTCTCCGGACGGGCGCAGTCGGCCTCCGCACCTGCGCACCTGGCGAGACGGATGGCGCACGCTGCGGTTCTTTCTGCTTTACAGTCCGCGTTGGTTGTTTCTGTACCCGGGCTTTGGGCTGATGCTACTCGGTACCTCGCTCGGCGCGTGGTTGTTGCCTGTGTCTCGGACCGTCTCCGGCATGACCTTCGATGTGCACACACTTCTCTATGCCTCCGTTTTCGTGTTGCTGGGATTCCAGGCTATCGCTTTCGCTGTTTTCACAAAATTATTCGCGATCTCGGAGGGCTTGCTCCCGCCCGACCCGACACTCGACAAGGCCTTCCGCTACATCACGCTCGAGGTCGGACTGCTGGTGGGCGCGCTGTTTATTCTGATGGGTCTTGGGGTGTCGATCTATGCGGTGGGCTTTTGGCGATCCCAGCATTTCGGTGCGCTGGACTATGCCCAGACCATGCGTCTGGTAATCCCGGCGTCATTGTGCCTTACTCTCGGCGTGCAGACGGTGTTCGCGAGTTTCTTTTTGAGCGTGCTGGGGCTGCGGCGTCGATGAGCGCAGCCCCACAGTTCGACTCCTTCGCCGACAGCTGAAGAATGCCAGCTTGGAAGAACTCAGGCCGTGAAATCATTTGAGGTTTTTGCTTGGCGATTCTGGTGACGGGAGGAGCAGGCTACATCGGCAGTCATGCGGCGCGCGCTCTGCGGTGTTCCGGCTATGAGGTCGTGCTTTATGACAATCTCTCAACCGGGTTCCGTCGTCTGGCGCAAGGCTTCGAACTGGTGGAGGGCGACATCGCCGACGAAGCGAAGCTCCGGCCCGCGCTCGCGCGCGTCGACGCAGTGATGCACTTTGCCGCCCACGCTTACGTGGGAGAGTCGGTCGAGAATCCGCGCAAGTATTTCCGGAACAACATTCTCGGGGCGCTCAGCCTGCTGAACTCCGCGCTGGACACCGGTATCCGCCGCTTCGTGTTTTCCTCCAGCTGTGCCGTGTACGGCATCCCCGGGCAAATTCCGATCACCGAGCAGACGCCGCGCGAGCCGGTGAATCCCTATGGCGCTTCAAAGCTTTTTTTTGAAAACGCGCTCGAGGCTTACAGCCGCGCCTACGGACTACGCTCGGTGAGCCTGCGTTATTTCAACGCTGCGGGAGCCGATGAGAGCGGCGAGATTGGCGAACTCCACGACCCGGAAACTCACCTGATTCCTCTGGCGCTTGCCGCCTCCACCGCGAACGGACCCGAGTTGCAAATCTACGGGTCCGACTATCCGACTCCGGACGGCACCTGCGTTCGCGACTACATCCACGTCAACGATCTCGCCAACGCGCACGTGCGAGCGTTGCAACACCTCGAAAAGGGCGGCGACGAAAAAGGCGGCGACTCGCTCGCCATCAATCTGGGGACAGGCCGGGGACATTCCGTTCTCGAAATCATCCGTGCGGCGGAAAGCGCCACTGGACGGCCGGTTCGGCGAAAGATCGGACCGCGTCGGCCGGGCGATCCTCCACTTCTGGTGGCCGACCCGGCGAAGGCTCAAGAAGCGCTGGGATGGACCGCCAAGCGGAATCTTGCCGACATCGTCTCGAGTGCGTGGACCTGGATGCAGAAAAACTCGGATGTCCGAGTAGTCTAGCACTTGGGGCCGCCCTCTCTCCATATCTCGACTGAGGCCGGAAAACCGGGATAAAGGAGGGGAAGCAGGCGGTCAAGATGACGCGGCTCTCTTGCCATCGGTTTCGCTCGAACCAAGTGCGGCTGGCATTGAGCCTGCTGGCCTACAACCTGGGGAATTTGTGGCGGCGGCTGGGTTTGCCGAGGGGGATTGAGAACTGGTCCCTGACCAGCTTGCAGCAACGGCTGGTGAAGACCGGAGGACGGCTGGTCAAACATGCGCGTTACTACTGGCTACTCTTGGCGGAAGGACATCTGAACCGGCGGCGGTTCGGGGCGATGTTGGGCCGGATCGCTCTGCTCCCGATGCCGAACGGATAGAGAGCTGGTGGCCAAGTCAGCAGCGGAATCCCGGGACAACGGGTGGGGAGGGGCAGCGGTGTTGCAAAAGTGGCGGAATATCGGGCAATTTTCGGCGATGCTGGGCAGGATCTCAGACTGTTGGGGCGCTCCAGATGAAAATTGTTTCACACTGTCGCGATCAGTGGGAGCGGGTGTACTGGGCGCCGTGTTTGGAAGGTAAAAAGGAGATCCCGGCTTATGGGGATGAACCATCGCGAGTGCGGTCGAGGTCAATCTTGTGTTTCGGGCCGCAACCAAGCCCTCACTGAGAGGGCTGCAGCGGACGCACGCAGTACGGTGTCTCCGCAATTTTGTTCCGAGCCGGTGGGTGTTATTGTTGGACAGGGTGGACATGGCGTTTCCACTAGTTTTGCACGGGCACGGGCGTCACACAACCATGAGCGTTGTCGGCACCTTACATAACAAATTGGCCTTCAACCGGAGGGTGCGGGTCCTCTCGGAGCAGTTCGCCAGGCTAGTCCCACGCGGCGCGAGCGTGCTTGATGTCGGCTGCGGTGACGGACTAATTTCCACGCTTCTTCAATCCCACAGGCCGGATGTCCGCGTTTGTGGGGTCGACGTGCTAGTTCGCAAACACACTCACATCCCGATACAGATGTTTGACGGTCATCATCTTCCTTTTGGAGACTCGGCCTTTGATGTGGTGCTGCTCTCCGATGTTCTGCACCACACCGTCGATCCCAATGTCCTTCAGAGGGAAACCCGGCGGGTGGCCCGGGAATACGTCCTTGTCAAAGATCATTTCCGGAAAGGACTCGCGGCAGGAGTGCGTTTACGCTTCATGGACTGGGTGGGCAACGCCAGGTTCGGAGTCGCGCTGCCCTATAACTACTGGACAGAGCAGCAATGGGGCAAGGTCTGGGAGGACATCGGACTGCAGCCGCAGAAGGTCGTCACTCGGCTTCGCCTGTATCCCACACCGGCCGACTGGATCTTTGGAGCACAGCTACACTTCATTGCGCTGCTCAAGAAATGTGACCCTGCCCGGGCTTGAGCAGGAACCGGCCGGAGTAGTCCAACCGATTACGGTTCATCTTCTGCGCAACCGCAGCACGCTCAGGAAGAAACTGGCGAACACCGTCTGCACTCCCAGCGTCAGGAGCAGGGCTGCAGGGATGATAATGAGTCGCATAGTGACGGAGTAGTATAAAAGTGAAGTACCTTCGAAGAAATTCGTGCTTAGGATCGAGCCCGCGGGTTTCGGCTGCGGCTTTGATTATGCGGCGAACTGACCGGGCGTCGAGGCGCTCGATCGATGGGCGCGGCCCAACGCTGAAGAAGAGGGCAGAGGTTTTGATGCGACTCCTCCGCAGCAGATTCTGGCGAAGAGGCAGCCAGGCCTCCAGCGCAGCTCGCGCATATTCGCCAACGATCACGAGGCGTTCCTTTTTCCCCTTGCCGCGCACCAGCAAGACATCCTCACCCTGAAAATCATCAAGGTTGATGCCGACCAACTCCGAGACGCGCAGACCGCTCCGCGTTGGCTCGCTCGCGCGGGCGGTATGTGCTGCAACACTCGCCCTCGACCGATGCCGCTGCCAGGGGTGCGCGGTTATCCCAAGTGCGGGCCAGGCGGGCTTTTTGGTCCTGTACGATGCGCTGAACGACGGCCTTCCCACTTAATCGTTTCGCCGGCCGGTTCAGGCTTACAGTCAAGAACAAGGCGGGGGTCGCGGGAACTATGAGTTTGAATTTTTCCAGCAGTGCGGCCCTGATCGGTAGCCAAACTTCGAGTGCTGTCTTTGCGTTTTCAGTCAGGGCGACGATCCGTTCCTTGCGGCCCTTGCGGGCACGCACAAGCATCGAATCGCCGCGACAGTCTCCCAGGTCGACGTCGGCCAGCTCGGAGGGCCGCACTCCGCTTCCGAGCAGTTCGACGATCGCGCGGTCACGCTCGTCGCGCTGTAGCCCGTCTTTTGAAACGCGAAATGCGGCAGATCGCCACTGAGCAAATGTGTCACCTCGCCTTCGTTCGGGATATCGCACCGCTATCGGTCGCGCAGACCGGAACGGGATGCCGCACTGCGAGCGCGCTTGCAGGAGTTGGCCGCCCAGCGCATGCGATTTGGGTATCGACGGTTAACAGCGATGCTGGTGCGCGAAGGCGTTGAGGTAAATCAAAAGGGGGTGTACCGACTGTATCGGGAGGAAGGATTGGCGATGCGCATTCGGCGGCGGCGACGGATCCGCTGGAATGGAACGGCGGCCAGCCCGGCAGCGGCGAGGCCGAATCAACGGTGGTCGATGGATTTCGTGAGTAACTGCGTGAGCACGAGGAAAGTCATTCGCATGTTGACCATGGTGGACGATTGCACGCGCGAGTGCCCGGCGATTGAAGTCGATACCTCGCTGGGCGGATTGCGCGTCCGTCGGGTGCTGGATCGGGTGGTGGCGGAGCGAGGTCTGCCGGAAGCGATTGTTCTGGACAACGGGCCAGAGTTTCGGGGTCGGGCATTGGCCGCCTGGAGCGCAGAACGGGGTGTGCGGCTGGAGTTCATTCAGCCCGGCAAGCCGGTGCAGAATGCCTACGTGGAAAGCTTCATCTGCCAGGTGGCGAAGATTCGTGAGGATTGCTCGAATAAGTGGCGGCGTGCTGCCGGTGGAAGTCATCGGCTCGCCAGGGAAAGGGCATCTGCCGTGCGGTCTTTCTCGTCGTCGCCCACGGTTGGTATGAGTTGCGCCAGGGCCCGGCGGAAGCGTACGGCGAAGTGTTCTTCCAGAAAAGTGTTTTGCACCCTTGCGCGGCCTGCCTGCCCCAAGCTTGAAGCCAGTCGCGCATCCGTTAAAACGGGAATTGCAGCTTTCGCAATGCTGTCCCTGCCCAGGTCTCTTGCGACCACGACACCTTCACCATTGGGAAACAATTCTTCGAGGACCGTTCCTGCTAGTCCCAGCAGAGGAACTCCGAATGCAAGCGCTTCGACTCCCGCTAATCCGAAGCCTTCTTGCGCGGAGGGATAAAACAACAGGCGGGCCGAGCGATAGGCAAGGTCCTTTTCCGCGTCGCTCAACCGGCCGCGGAACTCGATTACTTGCAACCGCTCTTGCTCGACGCGCCGCCGCAAACGCGGTTCATCGTCTCCCGTCCCGACAATGACGAGTTTGGCACCCGGCACGGCCGCCCGGATAAGCGGCCAGGCATCCATGACAGCATCGTGCCCCTTGTACCGCTCGCGCCAGCTCATTCGGCCGACGATCAAGCCCACCGGCGGCAACACACCCGCATCGATGGGCTGCGGGGGCACCGAGACCCCCAGCCACACAACCTCGACGTTCGGAAGCCAGGGATTCGCCGCTTGTGTGGCGGCAATTGTGGTAGCGGAGTTGGCGATCAGGAGGCTTGCCCCGAGCAGCGCTTCCCGTCTGCGCCCGACCAGGGGCTGCCATACCTCCACTCCGTGGAGAAAAACCACATACGGGATTCTCCGCAGCTTTGCAATACTGCCATGCAGCACCGCGAGATGGACATGGTCATAGATAACGAGGTCGGGAGGGTTCAGCGAACCGAGAAAAACTTGCGTTGCCACCCTCGCAACCCGCGCCGGGCGCGGCCAAAACGGAGGATGCTGCCAGACGGAAACGTCGCAGTTTGGTTCCAGGGCAGATCTGATTGACTTAGCGACGACTCCGATACCGCCGTATGCGGTGCCCAAGCCGGACGTGACTAGCGCGACCCTCTTACGCAAAGGAGTTGGTCTCCTGACCAAACTGTTGTGAACGACAATCGGGAATGATTGATGTATTATATGCTCCAACCTTGGAAATCATGAGTCCACCGTTTTTTGCTGTATGAAGGTCCTCCATGTGAGCCCCTCGTTTTATCCCTCAAAAGCGTATGGCGGAACGATACGCTCCGGGTATGGCTTATGCCGCGGTTTAGCACAGCTTGGATGTGACGTGCGGGTCCTGACTACTGACACTGACGGTCTTGGCCGTGTCCTCGGCGTGGCAAATGATCGGGAAGTGCAAATCGATGGTTTGCGCGTGCGATATTGCCATAAGCGGCTTCGCCATTCCGTTTCTCCGGCGTTGCTGGGAGTACTGCCTTCTTACGTTCAGTGGGCCAATGTCGTACACTTGACGGCCGTCTACTCCTTTCCAACGTTTCCCACCCTGTTCTTTTGTCGTTTTTTCAATAAGCCCGTTGTGTGGTCTCCCCGGGGTGCTCTGCAGCGATGGGAGGGGTCCTCGCGAGTAGTTTACAAGTGGGTCTGGGAATCGATATGTCAGAAGCTGGCGCCTAGGAACAACTTGGTCGTACACGTCACTTCGCAGGCAGAGGCCGAACAAAGCCTGAAGAGATTCCCAAGGCTGCGGGCGGTGGTGATCCGGAACGGCGTGGAAGTTCCGCAAAATCTCAGGCGAAGCGCCTCAAATGGGACATTGCGACTTCTGTATTTGGGACGTCTGCACCCTATCAAGGGCATCGAAACCTTGCTTGAGGCTTGTGGTATCGTTGGAGGGCTATCGCTAGACTGGCATTTGTATATTGCGGGTACGGGATCCCCATCTTATGTCGATTTTCTCAAGTCAAAGGTGCAGGAACTCGGGTTATCCAAACAGGTGGAATTCGTCGGAGAGGTATTCGAGGAGAAAAAGGAGGCGCTTTTCGCACAATCTGATGTTGCTCTCGTACCCTCACACATTGAGAATTTTGGAATTGTGGTGGCTGAATCGCTTGCTCACGCTGTGCCGGTGATCGCCAGTAAGGGCACTCCTTGGATTGGCCTGGAGACAAACAGGTGCGGGCTCTGGGTAGACAACGATCCCGAAAGCTTGGCAACTGCAATTCACAAGATTCGTACCCTACCTTTGCAGGAGATGGGACAGCGGGGGAGAGAGTGGATGGAGAAAGACTTTTCTTGGGAATCGATCAGTGGTGAGATGCTTGCCGTCTATCGCGAATGTATCCGCAGCCAGACAAACTGAGCAGGCATATAGCTCATAACGCTGAAGCACTTTTGAAAGCCCAAACAAATAAGGATAGAGAGCAGTAAGCAGCCGATGTGTGGCATTGCAGCGATTCTGGGCGAAATACCGGCGGACCGAGTGGAGTTGTCGCTGCGAGCGATGCTCGACGCGCAAGTTCATCGCGGTCCAGACGATGGCGGCTGGGTTGTAATTTCGGCAGGGCAATCGGTACTTGGCCTCGGGAACCGCCGTCTGGCGATTCAGGACGTCTCTCCCCTCGGGCATCAGCCGATGCGCAACGAGGATACTGGGGACCTCCTGGTTTACAACGGAGAGATCTATAACGCCCCTCAGCTCAAAGCCTCTCTGAACTCCGAAGGCTATCGCTTCCGCAGCCACAGCGACACGGAGATACTGCTTCGCGCCTACGAGCATTGGGGGATCGAGTGCCTAGATCGACTTCGAGGAATGTTTGCGTTTGCTGTTTGGGACGCGCGGCGTTCACGTCTGGTGATAGCCCGGGACCATCTTGGGATTAAGCCACTTTACTACAGCTGCAACGACCATTGTTTTGCTTGTGCGTCGGAGGTTCGTGCGCTTGTACAGAGCGGATTGGTCAGCTTGGAGATCGATCGCCGTGCGCTGGCCGGATACTTGGCATATGGTGGCGTTCAGGAACCGCTCACGATCTGTGAAAATGTCTTTTCGCTTCCACGCGGTTCTTGGAAGGAATTGGACTCCAGTGGCAAGGTTATGGCCGAAGGCAAGTATTGGCAATTTCCGCCTGTGCAGCAGTCGATCCGCGAGCGCTCGCTGCCGGACCTCGTGGAAGAAGGGCGCGCGCTCTTGCAGCAATCGGTATGTCGCCATTTGCTAAGCGACGTGCGACTCGGTATTTTCCTCAGTTCCGGCTTGGATTCCACTGCCATGCTCGGGCTTAGCGAGGACCAGAACCGTCTCCAGCCTCTTGACGCATTTACGGTCTCTTTCCCTGATCGGCCTCAATACGACGAACGGGTATTGGCGCGTGCCGCTGCTGCCCGCTTCAGTGCTTGTTTTCATGAGTGCCCAGTTAGTGACAGCACCACCCTGAGTTGGATGGATGATGCTTTGGAATGCATGGACCAGCCGTCAATGGATGGCTTCAATACTTACATTGTAGCTCGGGCGATACGTGAGCGAGGGATCGTTGTGGCCTTGTCCGGCCTCGGCGGCGATGAGGTTTTTGGCGGTTACAACCTCTTTCGCCGTGTACCTCGCACCTACGATATGATGTCCTGGCTCAATCTACTGCCGCTATCGATGCGCGTAACTGCAGCCCAGCTAGCGACAGTATTGACAAATCGCGTGGCCAGGCACAAAGCTAAAGAAATCGCAACCGTCGACCCGGGATTGATCGGAGTGTACTTTCATTATCGTCGACTCGTTTCGGACTTTGGCCTTGGTCTGTTCGGTTTGGACGCCAAGAGTCTCGGTTTGTCGGAAGATTTTCAGATCCGTGAGTTGCGTTATGAAGATTGCTACGTTCCGGCCGATCATGTGGTGTCGGTGGGCAGATTGGATACAGCGTTTTATCTGCAGAACATCTTACTCCGCGATAGTGATGTGTTCGGCATGGCGAATTCCCTTGAGATCCGCGTGCCTTTTCTTGACCGCGATCTTGTGGAATGGGCATTTCGTTTGCCAGGCGATGTGCTGCTCCCGAAGGGGGCTCCATTGAAGTACCTTCTGCGGAAAATCTGTTCCAATCTGTACACCAAATCGCAGGTGCATCAGCCTAAGCGGGGATTCGTGCTCCCATTCGGTGCTTGGCTGGTAGGTCCCCTGCGCGAAATGATGGAAGAGAATCTGCGTTTCTTACGCAGCTCTGGACTCCTGGATCCGGCCGGGATCGAGGTCGTGCGTAGGCTCTTCCAGGACGAGCCGGATGGTCCTGCTTGGTCACGCGTATGGGCGCTGGTCACGCTCGGACAATGGCTCAAAACGCGAACAGCGTCTTCTCGTGTCGCTGCTCACGTAGGCCAGCCTGCATGATCGGTTCTCTTTTCCAAAACCCTGATGCAGGTCATTAGGGCATACTGAAATGCAAAGGAGTGCAGAAATTCCGGGCACTGTATCTCAGACGACGTCGCCACACCGCATTCCGGTTACCGTCATCATTCCAACCCGGAATGAGGCGCGACATCTCAGCCAGTGTTTGGAAGGGGCCCGTCTCTGCGCCGAAATCTATGTCGTTGATTCACAGAGTACCGACGAGACAGTCGAGATTGCCCGTACTTTTGGCCCAAAGGTGGTACAGTTTCATTATGGCCGGTTGGACGCTGCATTTTACTTGCAAAACGTCCTTCTCCGCGACAGCGATGTATTCGGCATGGCTAGTTCGTTAGAGATCCGGGTACCTTTTCTTGACCGCGACGGGCATTTCGGCTCCCTGGTTCTGTGCTGCTCCCGAGGGGAGCTCCGCTGAAACACCTTTTGCGAGAGATCTGCGCCGACTTCTACTCCGCGCCACAGAGGGTGCAGCCCAAGCGCGGTTTTACCCTCCCCTTCGGTCCCTGGTTGATAGGCCCCGTGCGGCAAATAATGGAAGAAAACCTTCGCACGCTGCGGAGTTCTGGACTGATCGATCCTGCGGGCGTCGATAGCATGTGCGAGCTGTTTCGTCGCGAGCCTAAGAGTTCGGCTTGGTCGCGCGTGTGGGCGCTGGTTAGCCTGGGGCACTGACTAAGAATGCAAGTACAGACTTCGACTCTCTCGGATGCTGCGGTTGCAATTCAATCCGCCTGAAATCAGATCGGATTTTGTTAAATGTGGAACGCGTGGAATCCGGGGAAATGGAACTACGTCTGAACGGCGGGCTTCATGGCGGATATAAGCAGACAAAGCCCAAGTCTCCTGCACGTGGGGCGCATCAGCCTTCTGGGATATAGCTTCCAAACCAGTCGGTACAGTGGGGAACGGAATCGTGCCGAGGGCTGGTTTAACAGCAGGTCACCCGGACTGAATGCTACCTGTACGCTCAGGTTTTCAAAGCCCCGCATCATCGATCGTATTTCTGCTTCGCTGAAGCACTTCGTACCCGGGCTCTCCAGGTGATGGTATATCGCTTGGCGCATCGATTGGCCGTGGCCAAGCCCATAGCGCAACCAGAGCATAAGGCCTGTCAGCGACGGGTGGTGATACAGCATGATCCTAATTCGGCCACCCGGTTTCAGCACTCGAAAGGCTTCCCGGATGCACCCCTGCGTATCGGGGCTGTGGTGCATCACACCGTAGGAGTACACCACGTCGAAGCTATCCGCACAGAAGGGAAGAGCCTCGGCGTCGGCTTGGAATACATCTGCCTTGTACCCGGCCAACTGGCACCTCTTGCACGTCATTTCTACGGCAGCTGCCGTCAGGTCAATGCCTGTCGCAATTGCCCCGGCTTTCAGCCACTCGAGGTAATCCGCGCCCATGCCAACTCCCACCTCCAGAACTCTGAGTCCTCTAGAAGTAGTGAATTTCGCGAAGCCCGGGATATGGGGCTCCATGGCGTAGCGGGATAGCGCTTGCGCCTCGTAAGCTTCGGGAGCATCGAGGTAGCGGACGCCGCAGGGTTCCGAATCCCAGAAGGACTGAACTTTCTGCTTAAGGTTTTCAGCGGAACAAGCAGTTGCCATGAGTAGAAGAACCAGAATTATACTACGCCTCACGCACAATACACTGTTCTCAAATCGTGCGCTCGTGCCAACACGGTTGTTTTGACAACCGATGCGTCTGCCTTATAATACGTGATTCAGGATTCATGGATAATCGTGAATCAAGCGAAATTTTACGTCTCGCGAAAACTTGCCGGGACTATCGTTGAATTCCTGACGGATGATGATGCAGAAGTATTACGAAGAGAGTCGCAGCGTGTCTTCCCACACGGTGGCGCCGGGCCTCATCCCGGTCAGCGTCATCATTCCAACCCGGAATGAGGCACGACATCTGGCGCGGTGTCTAGAAGCCGCGCGGCGTTGCGCGGAAATCTACGTCGTCGATTCACAGAGCACGGACGCGACTGTTGAGATCGCCCGCGCATTTGACGCAGAAGTCGTGCAGTTTCACTACCAAGGTGGCTGGCCGAAAAAAAGGCAGTGGGCCCTCGACACATTGCCTTTCGAGAACGATTGGATTCTACTGCTGGATGCCGATGAGATTCTGACCCCTGAAATAGCCGACGAGATCGAACGGGCTGTCCGCGATCCCAGGTTCGAGGGATACCGCATCTACCTGCGCCTGAATTTTCTGGGGAAAGAACTCCGCTTTGGCGACAATGGTTTTTGGAAATTGCCCCTGTTCCGGCGCGGGAAAGGCCATTTCGAATGCCGGCTCAAAGAGCAGGACCCTTCAATGGCCGACATCGAAGTACATGAACACGTTGTCGTGGATGGCCCCACGGGCAAATTGAAAAACACACTTCTGCACGACAACGTGGAGTCCCTATTCCGCTATGTTGCCAAACACAATGAGTATTCCAACTGGGAAGCCCGGGTGCTGACGCAGGGCGGCGAACAAAACTGCGAGCTGGCGCCGCGTCTGTTCGGCAATCAAGCGCAGCGTCGACGCTTATTGAAGAAATGGTTTTATCGCGCACCCGGTTCTCCGGTTTTCATCTTTTTGTACAAGTACCTCTTCCGACTGGGATTCTTGGATGGAATCCCTGGGCTGATTTACTGCGGCTTTCAATCTGTGCAGATGTTCAATACCAAGGCAAAGATTTACGAGAGACGTAAGGCTAAACAGTCGACGTAAGGCGCTGACTATCAGATTCAGTTTAAGCAAAATTCAAACATCAGGGGACCGGAGATGTGCGGGATAGCTGGACTTGTAAATTGCGGCGACAAGTGGACGTTGGCGCGCATGATCCAGGTCCAGGCTCATCGTGGCCCTGATGATTCCGGGGTGTGGGACCGCCCGTTCCCCGATGGCACTTATGTTGGCCTTGCCAGCAGTCGTCTGGCCATCCTCGATTTGTCCGCCAGCGGACACATGCCGATGTCAAACGAAGATGGTACCGTCTGGATCACGTACAACGGCGAGATATACAACTTCCGTGATCTGCGTAGCGAGTTGCAGGCTAAGGGGCATCGCTTTGCATCCCGAACCGATACAGAAGTGATCGTCCACCTTTACGAAGAGGAAGGGCGCGAGTGCGTAAAACGGTTGAATGGCATGTTTGCATTTGCCATTTGCGATCTTCGCGGCGCTACACCGTCGTTATTTGTTGCACGCGATCATTTTGGCATCAAACCCTTCTATTACGTCCAACAGGGCCGCCGCTTGGCATTTTCGTCTGAGATCAAGGCGCTGTTGCAGGTGCCAGGAATCGAAGCCGAGATCGATCTTACCGCCTTGCAGCAGTACTTAACTCTGCTTTGGGTTCCTGATCCCCACACCATCTTTCGCGGCATCTACAAACTTCCCGCAGGGCACTCTGCTACATTCGAAGATGGCCGATGGACGATGTGGAAATACTGGGACCTGGAATTCCCGTCCATGGAAACTCGGTACCCACGTTCGGAGGCTGAGTTGGTGGACGAGGTTCGCCAGCGCTTTCGCCACTCCGTCCAGGCGCAGATGATCAGTGATGTTCCCATCGGTGCGTTCCTCAGTGCGGGGCTGGATTCCAGCAGCATCGTTGCGATGATGGCTCAGCTGTCCGACCATCCGGTGCGCACGTATACAATTACGTTCCCCTCAAAGTACCGCGTTGGGGAGCGGACGTTAGATGACCCGGGAGCAGCTGAGCGGTTCGCCCGACGGATGGGCTGCGAGCACCAGACCATTGTCGTAGACCCTGATGTGACGGAACTGCTGCCCCAGATTACCTGGCACATGGACGAGCCTACCGCGGATCCGGCCATTATCGCGGCCTTCCTGGTTTGTCGGGAGGCGCACGGCAACACGACCGTTTTGCTGTCGGGTATCGGTGGAGACGAATTGTTTGCAGGCTACCGGAAGCATTGCGCCCATTACTGGGGGGAAGCGTACCGCAGAGTTCCCTCCGTGTTGAGGCGAGGCTTTATAGAACCGCTGTTGCTTGGAATGCCGGGTCTGCGTAACACGCCTCTGAAAGGGATCGGGCGTTTGGCTAAGAAAATGGCTCGTAGTGGCTCTTTGCCAGCTGTCGAACGGTTCTTGATGAATTGCACGTACATGGATGCGAAGCAGCGGGAGAAGCTTCTCACTCCTCTCATTTCGAAAGAGGTCGATGTCCGGGACCCGTATGAGCGGCACCGATCCTGCTTCAAGGATGTTGACCATGCGGACTTCTTGAACCAGATGCTATACCTGGACTCCAAAATTTTCATGACCAGCTTAAATCTGACCTACGCGGACAAGATGAGCATGGCATCTTCGGTTGAAGTGCGAGTGCCGTTTCTCGATCGGGACTTTGCCGAGTTCGTAGCCTGGAATGTGCCCCCACGGTTGAAGCTTCACGGGTCGATCAGACCGACCACCAAGTACATTCTGCGCAAGGCAATGGCCGGGACGCTTCCAACTGAGGTATTGCGCCAGCCCAAGGCGGGTTTCGGCGCTCCAATCGATTACTGGCTCGCTCACGAATTGAAGCCGATGGTCGACGAATTGCTTTCCGAATCACGCTTGAAAAGACGCGGCATTTTTCAACCAGACGCAGTACGCTCTCTGGTGCAACAACACAGAAGCGGCAAGCAGGACTGGTCAATGCAGATCTGGCAGTTGCTGACGCTCGAGATTTGGATGGAACAGTTCATTGATAGCAACCCCAAGAATATGGCGCCATGTGGCCCAGGCCTCGAGCACGCTGGCTTATGGAATTCGCCGCTGGCTGTGCACACTTGAGGGGGACTTGGAGTGACTGCGCGCGTAGCAAATCTGGGAGGATCGGTTGAAAAAAGTCCGTGCCGCCATCATCGGTTCCGGTTTAATCGCAGGGAAGAAGCACATTCCCGCATTCTTGAAATTGAGGTCTAAGACCGAGCTCGTAGCTGTCTGCGACTTGAACCTTACCGCCGCGAAGCAAGTGGCAGCCCGGTTCGGCATTCCGAGCGCTTACGGCAACATTGCGGAAATGCTGAGCACCGAAAAACCGGACTTGGTGGACATTTGCACGCCGCCGCAGACCCATGCTCGCTTGGCCGTCGAGGCCATGCGGCACGGCTGCCACGTTCTGGTCGAGAAGCCGATGGCACTCACCGTGGCTGACTGCGATCAGATCGTGCAAGCCTCCAAGGACTATGGCCTGAAAGTTTGCGTAGCGCACAGCGATTTGTTTTACGAGCCGTTCATTAAGGCGCGCCGCATGGTGGGGAATGGGGCGATTGGGAGAGTGCGTGGAATGCGCATCTTTCTCTCGACTCCCACAGATTACATGACTTCGCGCCCGGAACACTGGGCGCACAAGCTGCCTGGTGGAGTAATCGGAGAAACCGGCCCACACATCGTGTACATGACGCTGGCCTTCATTCCTCATATTCGCACTGTCAACGTCGATGCCCTGAAGGTTATGCACAATTATCCGTGGTCCTCGTTCGAAGACTACCGAATTAACCTCATCGGGGATGACGCGATCAGTTCCGCGACTGTGGTTTACACTACGGAAGAATGGGCCGCCAAGGTTGAAGTCCTGGGGGACACAGGATTCTTAATGCTCGATTTGGAAAGCATGAATGTGCTGCATTACAGGCGTACTGAGCTGAAGCCGGCTCCAGTTGGGCTTTCGTTGCTTAGGGAATCCGCCCAGTTGGCGGGCGCATTTGTTTCCAACTCGATTCGGGTCGCAACTAGGAGAGTTCGCAGCACGCACGAAATCATCATTTCTCAGTTTGCTGACAGCATTCTGTCGGGATCCGAACCGCCCGTCTCAGCGGAAGAAGGCCGCGAAGCGGTTAGGGTACTCAACATGGTCGTGGAGAACATCGAAACCAAGTTCGCGACCAAGACTGCCTGATCGAAATGGCCGCCCGAATCGGCAGGTCGAGACTTCGTCCATAGTAATCAGCGGGCGAGCCGCTGGTTCGTCACCTTGAATACTGAATAGGAGTTGTTCGTTGTACATCTTGGGAGTTAACGCTTACCACGGCGATGCCTCTGCCGCGATCATAAAGGATGGTCAGCTTATCGCGGCCGTAGAGGAAGAACGCTTCAACCGCAAGAAGCACTGTGCTGGGTTCCCTGCTGCCGCAGTCCGCTATTGCCTAGAGGCTGCCAACATCTCGGTTGGCGAGCTCGACCATGTTGGCATTTCGCGGGATCCGTCCGCGCACCTGCACAAGAAAATTCTGTTCTCGATCACGCGCCTACCGAACCTTTCCGGGCTGATCGCCGCGCGGCTCGCGAATGCCGCCAAGGTACATGACCTGCGCGAGGAGTTGGCACGTGCACTGGATGTACCGCCGCAGTTCCGGGCCAAGATCCACAAAGTAGAGCACCACAGGGCACACATGGCCAGCTGCTTCCTGGTTTCCCCATTCGACCGCGCCGCCATTTTGTCCATTGACGGCTTCGGCGACTTTATCAGCACTATGTGGGGAGTCGGCGAGAACAATCACATTGACGTGCTCGGGCAGATCGAATACCCACACTCAGCCGGTATTGTTTACACCGCCACCAGCCAGTACCTGGGTTTCCCCAAGTACGGAGACGAAGGGAAAGTTATGGGTCTGGCACCCTATGGTCGTCCTCGTTACCTGGAACAGTTCCGGGACATTATCCGGACAGACAACGGCACCGGCTTCAAACTAAACCTCAACTACTTCAAACACGACTCTGAAGGCGTGGACATGACCTGGGAAGACGGCTCGCCGACGATCGGTCGCATTTTCTCGGACAAGTTTATCGATGCCTTCGGGCCCGCGCGTCTGGCTGGGGAGCCGCTTACCTCGTTGCATGAGGACATCGCGGCCTCCCTCCAGGCCCGCCTGGAGGAAGTTAGCTTTCACATTTTGAGCCAGTTGCATCAGCAAACGAAAACCGACCGGCTTTGCCTGGCCGGTGGAGTCGCATATAACTCGGTGATGAATGGGAAGATTCTGATCAACACTCCATTCCGAGAGGTGTTTGTGCAGCCGGCAGCCGGCGACTCCGGCACGGCCCTTGGAGTCTGTTACTACATCCACAATGTCGTACTGCAACAGCCGCGGTCGTTTGTGATGGAGCACGCCTATACCGGTCCAGAGTTTGCAAACGGGCAGATCGACGGTGTAGTGCGAAGGAGCGATTTTGATTGGCGCGAATTGAGCGACCATGAGCTCACGCAGGCAGCAGCGCAAGCTGTCGCTGATGGGAAGATCGTAGGTTGGTTCCAGGGCAGGATGGAGTTTGGGCCACGGGCTCTCGGCAATCGTAGCATCGTCGTCGACCCGCGCCGCGCCGAGATGAAGGACATCCTGAATGCTCGGATCAAGAAGCGCGAGCCCTTCCGCCCCTTTGCTCCTTCGATCCTTGAAGAGCGTGTCGGAGACTACTTTGAGCAAACGCATCCTTCTCCGGCTATGCTCATGGTTTATCAGGTCAAGCAGGACAAGCGCTCAGTCATTCCTGCCGTGACACACGTGGACGGATCCGGACGGCTGCAGACCGTCGCTCGCAGTACCAACCCCCGTTACCACCAGCTCATTTCCGACTTCGAGCAGTTGACCGGTGTTCCGGTTGTGCTTAACACTTCCTTCAATGAAGACGAACCGATTGTGTGTACTCCAGAGGAGGCTTTGAACTGCTTCCAAAGGACACGAATGGATGTCTTGTTCTTGGGGAACTACATGCTGCAGCGGTGACAACAGAGGAAGTGTCCGGCTAATGAACGTGGCGATTCTGAACCAGGCTTTCTATCCAGACGTTGTCTCGACCGCTCAGCACGCGAGTGACTTGGCAAGGGGCTTGACGCAGGCGGGACACGAGGTCACCGTTATCTGCAATTCCCGAGGCTACGACGATCCGAAGCTTCGATTCCCGAACCAGGAAACTTGGAACAGGGTCAAAATCGTTCGCGTACGATCGACTGGGTTCGGCAAGAGTTCCAAATGGCGCCGTGCCGCCGACTTCGGAACGTTCATGGCAAGTTGTGCGTTTCGTCTGTGGTCATTGCCTCAGTTCGACGTTGTCGTTGCGATGACCTCGCCGCCTCTGATTTCTTTTATTGCGACCTTGGCTGTGCCGGGCAGGGCTCGCAGCCTGGTGTTCTGGTCAATGGACCTCAATCCCGACGAGGCAATCGCTGCGGGATGGCTGCAAGAGAACTCTCTGATTGCGCGTCTGCTATCCCGCATGTTATCGCACAGCTTGCAACGAGCTGATCGCATCGTGGCGCTGGATCGATTCATGAAGGCGCGAATCGAGGCGAAGGGCATCCCCGCGGAAAAGGTTCTGCTCGTGCCGCCTTGGTCGCACGATGATCATGTCAGGTTTGATCCAGGGGGCAGGGAAGAGTTCCGGGCCATCTATAAGCTTTCCCGTAGATTCGTTGTAATGTACTCGGGAAACCATAGCCCATGCCACCCTTTGGAGACGCTCCTTCAGGCCGCTGAGCGACTCGCCGATCATGAAGATGTCGCTTTTTGCTTTATCGGGGGCGGAAGCGAGTTCCGAAAGGTGCAGGAGCGTGCGCGAGACCGTGGCATGCGGAACGTGCTGTGCCTTCCTTACCAACCGATAGAGAAGTTATCGGCATCGTTGTCCGCGGCCGACCTGCACGTTGTAGTAATGGGAGACGAGTATGTAGGCATCGTCCACCCCTGCAAAATCTACAACGTGCTAGCGGCGAACAGAGCATTCCTTTACATCGGTCCAACGGAGAGTCACGTGCGGGACATCATCCGCCAAGCCGGGCCTGAGGCATACATTTCCGCCCACGGTGATGTAGACGGAGTCGTGGCAAACATCTTGCATGCTATGCGATGCGGAATAACTGTTTCGCCGGCGACTGCCGAACTGGGGAAACGATTCTCGAAGGAGTTGCTCATTCCGCAAATGATCTGTGCGATCGAGCGGAGCAGGAACACGAGTGGTCGAGCCTGACTCAGACTCTTTCATAAACTCAAGGTGCGGTATCACCTCGGAACCCGATCTGTCCTGCCAAGCCGGAGGCATATTAAACTTAATGCTAACATTTTACAGTGTCTTCCGAGAGAGATGAGTCCGGGCCGCCCGCGGGGCCGCAGACTGGCTGACGTTCTACACGTCGATGCGCTCGACCGTGCTCCCACCCGCAGCGGAAATGTCCCGAGACGGCAGAACGTACGGAGCTTATGGCAGCCGTCGAAGCCGTTGGTCTACACGAGTGCGGGAACGTGGCATACTTCATTGTGCGAAGGATGGGAGATGTGGCTGGTAATTGGCGGTAGATTAACGTGTTGGCTCAGGCGTTTGGGGTGGCGACGCTGAACCATGACGAGTATTACCGGGTGATCGTCGATTTCGGAGAGACGAGCCTCCGGACCTGTTCGCCGCACAAGTTACCGTTTTGTTGATACCTTAACCAAGCCAGCAGTGGAGGCAATATGACACAACTGAATCTTCAAAAAGCATTCGCTCCAGTCAAGCAACACTTTCCTAAGTGGCTATCAAATCTGATACGAAGCGTTGCGGCGGCATTTCTAGCCCCTGTCATGTATGGATATAGGACAGGTTTTTTCTTAAGTTGTTTTAGAATGAAAGCGGTGTCGAAAGATGGCAAGCCGCTGCCCTGGTACACTTACCCGAGCATTGACTTCCTGAAGTATCGAACTTACCAGAATAAACGTATTTTGGAATTTGGAGGCGGCCAGTCCACTTTGTGGTGGGCAAAAAGAGCAAAACACGTTGTCACCCTTGAGGGTGATCACGAGTGGTACGACAAAATCAAAAATGCAATGCCAGCTAACGTAGATTTGCACTATGTGTCAATGAAGGATGCGGACACCAATGTCTACCAAGTCAAAGAGGTATTGGCATCTAAACAATATCCGCAATACGACGTAGTTGTTATTGATGGATTGTATCGGTATGAGATGATCGACATTGCCTGCGACTTGTTAGCGATAGATGGGATTATTGTCTGTGATGATGCTGACGGTTATGGTTTCCATGATGGTTTCAAAGAACGTGGTTTGAATAGGGTAGATTTCTATGGTAACGCTCCAGGAGTTGTTCTTCCACATTGTACGTCGCTCTATTTCAATCCTTCCTCGTTTGTCTTTGATCCCGCCATCCCGATTCATGACGTTGCTCGGAACTCCGTTGAAAGTTAGCGACTCTCGACCGTCATAGGCTACGCAACCTTCACTTCCTCGGCAACAGCCTTCTTAGAAACCGTGTTCGCCAGCGCAGTCAACAGCGATGGAATCTCCCGGTAGCCTTGTACCTTGCAAACTTGCAAACAACTCTCTAGGTTTGCTTACGTCGACGGCTGAAAGGGTTGGCTTAATTAAACTTTTGCCAGTCCGAAGTAGGCTGAGTGGATCAGCTCGGAAGGGTAACCCGACGGGCAGCCAGACCTGAAGAAACCGACGGCTCTGCGAGGAGGAGTTGGGGTTTGGGACCGCGAAAGCGGTGATCGCATCAAGGGCTGTGACGGCGCATGCCTCCACGCTGTCGGCTTCCTCGCAGGAGCCGATGGCTAGAGCATAACCAATGTCACAGCCTTTACCTTTCTCCCAGCGTTCTCATTGCCGCAAAGCTGGTCGCCCAGAAAAACGTTTCGTCCGGGGAATCTGTGGGTGTCCCACGTCAGCGGAAATGGGACAGTTTGAGAGCGGGAGTTAAGCTACACATGTGAACGTTCAGTTCACCCGAAGTCCCAGACCGCAGCGCGGGGCACCAGCGAATCCCAGCACCGACGGAAGCGCAGCCAGCCATCGCCAATGTGCTGCGCCCGCCATTTCCACGCGGAAACCGAGCCACTGCGGTAGCAGCCAGAACCACAAGGCGAAGAACGCCCCGCCTACTGCCAGCGAGGCTACCGCCGTTGGTCATCGATTCCCGTGCGCGACCGCTGGAACACTCCCAGACTGTCCATCCGTCACAGGCCCCTCCAGTTGCACTTTCTGTTTCACTACTCTGCGATTCCTGCGACTCGATTGAACAATCCGATCAGTTATTTCCAGACCAGGTAATAGACGATCAGCACGGCGGGAAACACCAGCGCCACGTGCACGTAGTGAACCTCCACCACACCGAAATATTTGAAACCGTGGCCGGTGGCCTTCAGGAAACCCAGGCAACGACCGAGGAGGAATCCCACCGGCGCGAGGATGAAGGGAAGAATCGCGCCGTGAATCCCCAGCGGCAGGTGCGTGCGACGCTAGGTGCAGCATGTTCCAGACACCGAACAGCTTGGGGACGATCGCCGTGGGAAAAATGATGACTCGCTCCACGGGAGGGGGCGTTGCAAACAAACCGCGCGATGCTGAATAGTGTTAGGGCGACCAGCAAAAGCGGCGTCAGCACGGCGATTCCTGCCATGTAAGCGCGCAGGTACGGATGGTTGTTCATAAAGCCTCCTTCTACAGGTGGTACGCGAACACCGGTATATAGCCGCGGTAGCAGTGGTGGTAGCAACCAATAACGAGACGGTGCTCTACAGCTTCTGCTCCGCTGCGAACTGCACGGACGGGCTTGAACCAGGTGACCTGATCCAGGACGCTGCGGGCAACCTGTACGGCACCACAGTCCGGAATCGGACTTATTAGGCGGCCCGGATCAGCGGTTTGGCGTAACCCCTGATCACGGCAAGCGATTGAAATCAGTAGCGCAACAATCGCGGATGAGCGGGATCATCATCTCGGAGCAGCGGCCTGTCACCCACCATCGGGAGCCGCAGCGGTGATCAGCTAGCCGCTTCTTTCCCCGCCGCCCCCGCCGCGCATCGCCCGGAACGACATGGCGAAGCTGCGCGAAAACTTTGCCGCGATCGCGGACGGCAAGGCTGTCGGTCGAATAACTGAGCTCCAGCGTATCCGCGCGAATGCAGCGCTCAAGGTCGAAGATGAAAATCCAACCGAGCCAGTGCGAAGGGCCAATCTGCCCGGCGAGCCTGCCCGGCTACCCGTTCTTCGCACGAGCGCGTCAATAACCCAGCTTTTAGAACCCAGTGGGGCCAAACCCTCAGCGCCTCTGAATCCTACGCCGCCAACATCCGCGCAGGTCGACACCGCCCGCAGCCGAGGCATTGGCAGGCGCTGGCACAACTTGCGGGCATTGAGTGGTGATGCCCATCACTGCGCCGCATTGCACAACCCTTTAAAGTATTGACTGCTAGCCCTGGGGGACAATTCCCCGATCTCGACTGCCGCGAAACTCCCTCCCTTAATCGGTAGTTGAGCCGGGTCTGTTTGTAACCAATACCAGATGCGACGGAGGAATCCTATGAAGCGTATCTGGCGGACGGTGACAGATGCACTCACCATTTCGCATCGAGCCCTGGTCCCCATCGCTGACGTATGAGCCAACGCTGCGGGAAAAACATAACCGAACGATTCAATAAGAAAAGGGAGCGGACTTATGAATAACCCAACGCAACATCGGAGCTGGATTCTTGGAATACGCGGGCGAGTGGCAGGCGCTGCGCTGGCTTTGGCGATCATGCTTGTACCGGCAGTCCTCGGGACCAGATCGGCACAGGCTCAGACTTACACCGAGAGTGTGCTGTATTCGTTTACGGGCCCGCCGGACGGCGCAAATCCCTTTGCAGGTTTAGTGCGGGACGCGCAGGGCAACCTGTATGGCACTACCGCCTCTGGCGGGGATCTTTCGTGCGACGACGGCGGCCCCTACCCAGGGTGCGGGATGGTTTTCAAGCTGGATACGACCGGCAAGAAGACCGTGCTCTACAGCTTCACCGGGACTGGGGGGGACGGCACAAGCCCCGTCGCAGGTTTAGTGCGGGACGCGCAGGGCAACCTGTATGGCACGACCGCCGGGGGCGGAGATCTCGCATGCGGCGGGGGGCTTGGCTGCGGAACGGTGTTCAAGCTGGATACGACCGGCAAGGAGACCGTGCTCTACAGCTTCACCGGGACTGGGGGGGACGGCTCATATCCCGAGGCAGGTTTAGTGCGGGACGCGCAGGGCAACCTGTATGGCACTACCGCCTGGGGCGGCGTTTTCAACGGAATCGGCTACGGAACGGTGTTCAAGGTGGATACGACCGGCAAGGAGACCGTTCTCGCCAACTTCGGCTCGCCTTACTACGGTCTACTTCCCGTAGCAGGTTTAGTGCGGGACGCGCAGGGCAACCTGTATGGCACTACCGAGTACGGAGGCAACGGCCCATGGAGTTGCAATTACGCACACTTCTCCGGTTGCGGTGTGGTGTTCAAGGTGGATACGACCGGCGGAGAGATGCTCCACATCTTCACCGGGACTGGGGGAGACGGCGCATATCCCCGCGCAGGTTTAGTGCTGGACGCGCAGGGCAACCTGTATGGCACTACCTGGGCTGGCGGAGATCCTGCATGCGAGTCTGACGGCATTTATGGCTGTGGAACGGTGTTCAAGGTGGATACGACCGGCGAGGAAACCGTGCTCTACAGCTTCACCGGGACTGGGGGGGACGGCGCATATCCCCGCGCAGGTTTAGTGCGGGACGCGCAGGGCAATCTGTATGGCACCACGTACGAGGGCGGTGCTTACGGGGTCGGAACGGTGTTCAAGGTGGATCCGGCCGGCAAGGAGACCGTGCTCTACACCTTCACTGGGACAGGGGGGGACGGCGCATATCCCACCGCAGGTTTAGTGCGGGACGCGCAGGGCAACCTGTATGGCACTACCTACGCTGGCGGAGATCCTGCATGCATCGCGGGGACGGGCTGCGGAACGGTGTTCAAGCTGACGCCTGCGGCAGTGACTACGACTACGCTTACGTCTTCGCCGAATCCGTCCACTTATGGGCAGGCAGTGACCTTCACTGCAGCGGTCACTTCCAAAATTGGCGCGCCGCCGGATGGGGAAACCGTCTCGTTCATGAAAGGAAAGACCGTATTGGGAACGGGGACGTTGAGTGGCGGCTCGGCTAGCTTTACGACCTCGACTCTGAAGGTGGGCACCAACGCTATCAAAGCGGTGTACGGCGGTGACTCGAACTTCGCCGGCAGCACGTCGAAGACAGTGAGTCAGGTGGTCAGCAAAGCCACGACCACGACCACTTTGGCTTCGTCGCAAAATCCGTCGAACTCTGGGCAGTCTGTGACGTTTACCGCGAGCGTGGCACCGCAGTTCAGCGGGACGCCCACCGGCACGGTGACGTTTAACAATGGGAGCACGAAGCTAGGGACTGTACCGCTTTCCGGCGGTGTAGCCAGCTACACGACCACAAATTTAGCCGTCGGCACGGAGCCGATTACAGCGAGCTATAACGGTAGCAGTTCATTCACCACCAGCACCTCAGGCGCACTGAGCCAGGCGGTGAATCAAGCCAACACCACGACCACGCTGGTTTCGTCTCTGAACCCGTCGAACTATAAGCAAGCTGTGACCTTTACGGCAACCGTGTCACCGCAGTTCAGCGGTACGGTCACCGGGACCGTGACGTTCTACGATGGCACGACGCTCCTGAAGACTGTGACCCTGAGCGGAGGCAAGGCAAAGTGCACAACTTCGAAGCTGACGTCGGGCGTGCACAGCATCAAGGCGACGTACAACGGCAGCACGGATTTCACCGGCAGTTCGGGTTCGCTGACACAGACGGTGAATTAGGAATCGGCGGAACTGGTTCAGCAGCTGTTCTCAGATCGCTGGCCAATGCTGTTTCAGATAGTCGGTGAGTTGGTTAACGGTGATCCCGTCTACTCCCGCGCAACCTTTATTACCCTCGAACCTCGCCTTGCGACGATAGCCCTTGCATCATCACTTAGGCCTTCACCTCCATCAAGTCGGCCAGAGGACTTTCACCTCCAAGTTACTGAGCATGCCCAGCACACAACGAAGCCGCTGGCGCGGCGGACGCTACCGCGTGTCAGTGGGTCAGCAGTTGTGGAGGGGTTGAGATAAGTTGGGACACAGAAAAAGGGGGTCTCTGTGACCCATTTACTCACAAAGATGCTGGAGGAACTCCAGCGTCGTAATTACTCTCGCCATCCCAACCACCGTCTCGTGGCCTTCGAGCGTGACCAGGTTACCTTCCGCTGGAAGGATTATGCGCACGGTAATAAGATGGCTTTCAGCTTTCAGTTCTCAGCTTCTGGTGCCGACAGTTTGTTGAAGAACGCCAGAGGTGAGTGCCGGGCGTGCAGCGATGCGATCCACTCCTGGCGGTCGACAGCCAAGAGCCAAGCTACTTACTGTCCAGTCAGAGTTGCCGCTGTTTTCTCCGGGACCGGAGCCGCTTTTTCTGGAGCGGCTGCGGTGCCAAGCCTGGTGAGGAACGGGAGGAAGGGCGTGACTTCGAAGGGCATCTTCTCGGCTGCGGTGGTGATGGCCACGGGCTTGGTCTTGATCAATTCCAGTTGATTGTTCCACGGATCGACCTTGACCCGGCCACCGAGAGGAAGCGCCGCGACCTGATCGGCCTTCTTCTGGTCGAATTGCGGCGAGGCGGTCATCAATGACGACATCCT
>Ga0208937_1000129_pt1 | contig 71538 bp, 57 predicted proteins | sample June2015DPH_11_5_FD_184705 | JGI IMG/M metagenome (GOLD analysis project Ga0208937, IMG submission 184705) | Peatland microbial communities from SPRUCE experiment site at the Marcell Experimental Forest, Minnesota, USA - June2015DPH_11_40... | ecosystem: Environmental > Terrestrial > Soil >... | reverse complement strand
GCCAAAAAGTGACCGGCTTGAAATCGGAATCCGCGCCCGGCTTCATCCCGGAATCGTGCCCGAGTTCATTTCGGAATGCTGCCCGGGATGATTTCGGAATCGTGCCCACCTTGCCCCGGAATCCGCAGCTATTCGTAACAATCCAACTAACACAGCGACGAGAATAACTAACACATATAAAAGAACGTCGGTAATGGTCAGTGATCTTTTCTGGTGAGGCCAGAGGATTTTGTGAAAGCGAGGTGCTGGAAGGTTACGAGCGGTAAGGCACCCTGGGCACTCGTCGATATATCCCGGCTTATTTCGCTTTGGCGGGAATCCGACCCCACAATAGCGACAAGTTTTGTACGATTGCACGGACTCGTCTTACGCTTTCGTTTTTCCCGGCTTGGCTTTAAGGATGGCTTTCAGAGCTTGCTCGAACGGCGCGTCTATCTTGAAGGTTCCGTTACGGTGGGCCTGAGATTCCTCGGGTTTTTGGAATTCAGCTAAAACCTTTTCGATACTTAATCTATCATTTCGCCGGGTAGTCTTTTTCATTTTGTGCCGCAATCAGTCATTGCGTGTTAATTTCCCTGCGCGGCATCCTCTTATCAATGCAGAGCTTTCGAAGTGCCGCCTTGTCATATCCCCTGTTTCTGTGAACGATCACCCTCACAGGGTCGAGAGAGCGCATGATCTTTTCTGCATCTTCTTCGCTTTCAACCCGACCATAAATAGCATTCTGGAGGAGGGTTCTTATCTTCCATGCTGCCACATCTCCGGCTTGGAACGCCCGCGCTTTATGCTTCGGGAGAGGAATGACTGTGAATGGATCGGAAGCGGCCATTCTTATGAGTTCCCCTTGGCCTTCATCTCCTTGTTCGACAGCCACGAGCATCTCTTCGGTCCTGACCTTCTTCTTTTTGGCCCAGACCGCCAGCGCACCAAGACAGGCGCGCGCGCAAAGCGTGTATGGGTGGCCAACATATTCACTCAGCATGAATTCAACGTTGACCTCACGATAATCTGGCAAGAGGACACTGCTTGCAAATCCCTTGTTCGTGTTCTTGTGGATGCATTTACTCAGCCTGGATATAAACTCCCTCCGACGATCTGTCTGCCCCTTCCAAGAGACAAACTCTCCCTGACTACTGGCGAAATCCGTCATATGCATAGAGGTTACTTTCTCTTCGGCCAAGATTGCTGACCACTCAGCGTCAAATCGGTTCCACTTTTTCACTCTTGCCACGAACCCAGCTACCGTTAGCACGGGATGTTCCTTTTTGGTCCCGCTGGCGTCGAAGTAGGCGCTGAATACTGCCATTGGCATCGAATCCCTATACTTTCCAAAAAAGATAAGCTTCCCTAGATGTCGAAAGAGACTATAGGCTTGATTTTTGCGCAACACTGCGCTACCCTCACTTCTAGAGTCGCGCAGACCAAGTATGAGCGTTAGAGGCGACCGCCATCGCGTCTAACGCTTTTTAGTTTTCGATACTAGGTCTCGTTCGATACATTAACCTCTTGCTTTTGAATCCGTTGATGGCGAGTAAGGCACGCTCGCCATCTGTAGTTTCCCGCGAGTTGTAGCGAAAGTCAAACTCATCCAAACAGCGATTAAGATGCTGCCGACTGACATGGCGGAATGTCCATGATTCTTGTTGACATCGCCTCCGTCGCATGATATAACCTTGGTTTTTCCTCCAGTTCCGGGTTGAAAGTTGAGTCCGGACTGATGCGATGAACAGAAGCAGGCGCTTTGAAGTCTGGATCAGCGGCATCGTGCTTGTAGTGTGTCTGTTGCTTCCAGACGTCCTGGTCCGGCAGTTTCGGAAAGAGCCAACCCTGAGGCTCGTCGGCGTGGACGCGGCTCGATCCGTTTCATTAGGCGAATACCCTCCAGCCTCTTCCCACGAACAGCACGAGGCGCGCCGCGCTGAAGCAGCGGTGAGTTCAACTGCGGCGACAATGAGCAGGCTGCGCCCGCTGGCTCAAGCCGCACGGCATCTCTTCGAGTCTGAGCAAGCAAAGCGCCTCGTCTCCATGCCTCCCGCCGAGGCACACCCACAGGCGATCGCTCCACCCCAGCCCAAAACGATCACGCTGGAACCTCTTAGCTATGTCGAGAAAACCGATGGCCGTGTCGAGGCGACCATCTCTCTGGGGCAGCGCGTCCAGGTTGTGCACGAGGGCGAGATCTTTGACGTCCATTTCAGGGTCGCGAGGATCTCTTCCTCCACTGTGGAGCTTGTAGAGAACTCAGCCCCGGCAGCACAGCCCCACCTCATGGCGGAGATCGGACAAGGTGTGGCGCAGGCCCCCGCTAACAAGGCGCGGCAGGTGCCCCCCCGGCCTGCTCCCGAGGTACTTTCAAACCCCGGCGCAAATCCCCGATTCGCTGCCGGTCCTGCTGCCAGCGTTTCAGAACCATCCGTTCGCCAGGAATTAGGCTATGTGGAGAGAGCGGATGGTCGGGTTGAAGCAATCGTCGCCGACGGGGAGCACGTTCGCCTCGCCCCGGAGACCAAGTCGTTCGCAAGAAGTTTCCGCGCCCCGGCGCCCACCCCGGCCAACCTCGAGGCAGCGAACACGTTACCCCCTCTAATCAATCCGCTGAATTCATTTGGCCAAGAATCCCAACCCGTTCAGACAAGCTCCTCCACTCAAGAGGCTGGCGTGCCATCTCTGGCGGCTTCAGGGTCTGAGTCTTCCAGTGTGGGCAAGCTGCAAGGAATCCGTGGCAAGAATGGAGAGTCGGAGTCTAAGCAGTTCGGTATCATACAGCCCGAACCCCTGGCTGACTACTCAGGCGGTCGGTTTGATGTGAAAATACCGCAAGCCGTTGTGCCCGCCTCGCCCGCTGTTGGACCCACTCTTCCTTCGGACGGGAGGGAAACTCAGTCGGCAGTCAGTATCCTCGGGTATGTGGAGAAGCCTGGTGGGGAGGAGGAAGCCATCGTCGAAGTCCGCGGTCAGGTGTATTTGGTGCACAGGGGCGAGTTGGTCGCCGAGAAGTACAGGGCCTTGCAAGGCACAGCTTCTTCTGCGGCAGCTCAGGCCATGCACATGCCATCCACTGCACAGGTACTCCAGGAGATTTTGGGACTTGGGGCGGGCGGCGCGATCCAAGGAATTTTCGCGGTACAGGTGGGAGCCTTTAGAGACCGGGGCAACGCTGAGCGGTTGAAGGAGCGCATCGAATCTCAATTCGGGCCGGTCATCATTCAGGACTTCGAACGCGGCGGCGGCCTCTTTTGCCGCGTCCGCGTTGGTCACGAGAGCACCGAAGACGCTGCGTGCGCGCTGGCAAAAAGCCTCCGCAGGGCGAACTTGGCGACGGAGACATTCGTTGTGCGGTTGAATTAGGCCGTTATTTATGGTGACTGGAATGCCCAACACGGCCTGTAGGCAGAATACCCCACAAACCCATCGGTGAGACTCCTCCCCAACCGTCTTTCCAAGCCGACTGGACAGTATAGGCAAGGGGTTGTTCCGGGCCACCCAGATGGCCAGTTGAATAGGAAGTCGAAAAAGCCCAGCGGTATGCTTCGGCGACCGCTCGCCGCATCCACGAGCACCGCCCAATCGCTGCCCTCAAATGCCACAAGAGATAAGGAAAACCCATGGCTCAGGTGGAAACCCATCTGACAATCGAGAAGGCAAGCTTCGCAGGGAATCGGGCATCATGGCCGAGGGGCGAGGAAACCGTCAACTGTGCGTTTTTCCCAGCAAACGTGATTTGTCCTAATAAAGAGTGCCAAACTCCCCATTTGCTGCGCGATCAGTTTAGGGCTCATTTCCATCTCACCAGTTGACCTGCTCCATTTATATCTAACTCCCTTAAATCACTTGTCAAACGAATGCATATCCAGGCCCTGAAATTGGTGAAGAAGCTTGGGTATGGCATGTAACCTGCTGGAAATACAGGACGTGGCACTCAAAGTCGCTGTGTCCGGGGAAGGTGGCGTGGAGAGGTCCACGTTAGCCGGCACTCTTGCTTGCCTGCGTGCAACCGATCATCTAAAGGCCTTGGCCATCGACGCTGACCCGGACGTGAATTCCGCATCGGCTCTCGGTCTCCGTTCAGAGTTGCGCGCCTCTGTTCATACAATTGCCGAGGGCCGCAAGCTAATCGAGGCGAGGAGGGGTGCCAGGGTTCGGGAATTTGCCCAGATTTTCATGTTAGATTGCAAGGAACCGGGAATAACAGAGCACTACGCGCAAGATGCGCCGGCGCGGAGTTCCCTGTGCTCGGAACTGCCCAGCGCACTGGCGGCGATTGTCCTAGCCCGAAAAGTGCTCTCCACAAGTCCTTGTCTGGTTCGAAAGGGCGATGAGGTGGTCATTCTGGATATGGAAGCCGGGACCGAGCATCTCAGCCGCGGGACCGCCATGGACGTTGACTTAATGCTGGCGGTGCACAAACCGGGGGAGCGAAGTGTGGAGACAGCCCAACGCATCCGAAAGCGGTCAGCAAACCTCGGCTTTCGCCGCTTCGCCATGATGTTGAGTCGTTAATCCTATCGAGATTCTGGAGGCCAAAGGATGGCGTACGACGCGACAAAAATGCAAGACTGGCAGATTTCAGAAGCAGCCGAACAGGGGATGCCCAGTCCCCGCGAATGGCAGGAAAGATTGGGGCTGCAACAAGATGAAGTGATCCCCATGGGACGGCTCGCGAAACTGGATTTTCTCAAGATTATTGAACGACTAAAGGATCGTCCTGACGGGAAGTATATTGAAGTCACAGCTATTACCCCCACCCCCTTAGGTGAGGGAAAAAGCACAACTTCCCTCGGTTTGATGGAGGGTTTGGGCAAGCGCGGGAAGAATGTTGGCGGGTGCCTGCGGCAGCCATCAGGCGGTCCGACTATGAACATAAAGGGCACGGCCGCCGGCGGGGGGAACGCCCTGCTGATCCCCATGACCGAGTTCTCCCTAGGTCTGACGGGCGACATCAACGACATCGAGCGCGCCCACAATCTGGCCATGGTGGCGCTTACCGCTCGCATGCAGCACGAGCGAAACTATAGCGACGAGCAACTACAGCAGCTCAGCAAAATGCGCCGCCTGGATATCGACCCCACGCGCGTGGAAATGGGCTGGGTCATGGATTTCTGCGCGCAGACGCTGCGCAACATCATCATTGGGATCGGCGGCAAGCAGGACGGCTTCATGATGCAGTCCAAGTTCGGCATCGCCGTCAGTTCCGAGCTGATGGCCATTCTGTCCATTGTCACCGATCTGGCCGACCTGAGAAAACGCCTCGGGGAGATTACCGTTGCCTATGATAAGAAGGGGAATCCGATCACCACAACCGACTTGGACGTTGCGGGAGCTATGACGGCCTGGATGCGGAACACCATTAACCCCACACTTTGCTCGACGGCGGAATACCAGCCCTGCATGGTGCATGCCGGCCCCTTCGCCAACATCGCCGTGGGACAGTCTTCCATCATCGCCGACCGGCTCGGCCTGAAGATGTTCGATTATCACGTCACGGAGAGCGGCTTTGCGGCGGACATTGGTTTCGAAAAGTTCTGGAACGTCAAGTGTCGTTACAGCGGCCTGAAGCCGAACGTCTCCATCCTGACTGCCACTGTCCGCGCTCTCAAGATGCACGGGGGCGGTCCCAGGGTGGCGCCGGGTATACCTCTTGCCGAGGAATACACCAAGGAGAATCTGAAGCTCCTTGAGAAGGGCCTTCCCAACCTGCTGCACCACCTCAAAATCATTCGTCGGTCGGGGATCAATCCGGTGGTCTGCATCAACAAATTCCATACCGACACCCCGGAGGAAATCGCCCTGGTGCGCAAGGCTGTGGAAGCTACAGGGGCCCGATGCGCATCCTCCGAACACTGGGCCAAGGGCGGCGAAGGAGCCCTGGAACTGGCGGATACTGTGATGGACGCCTGCAAGGACGAAGCCCGCTTTCAACACCTGTACCCATTCGAGATGAAGCTGCGAGACCGCGTGGAACTTATCGCCAAAGTCGTTTACGGCGCGGATGGAGTGTCGTGGGCGCCGGAGGCGGAAGCCAAGTCCAAGCAGCTCGAGTCCGATCCCAAATTCGCCGATTACGCCACCATGATGGTGAAGACGCACCTGAGCTTAAGCCACGACCCAACGCTCAAGGGCGTTCCGCAAGGTTGGATTCTGCCCATTCGGGATGTGCTGGTGTACTCGGGCGCGAAGTTCCTCTGCCCGTGTGCGGGCATCATCAGCTTGATGCCCGGGACGTCTTCCAACCCCGGTTTCCGCCGGGTGGATGTGGATGTAAAGACCGGAAAAGTAACGGGACTGTTTTAGAACAGGAGCAGACGATGTACATTGATAAGGCTTATCTTTTCGAGGGAATGCACGATGAAACTCGAAAGAAGATCCTGGAAAGCGCTATCGAGGAATCGCACGCGCAGGGGGATTTTCTTTTCCACCAAGACGACCCCGCCCGCAATTTCTATATTCTCTCTGAAGGGCGGGTGCGGGTTAGCGTCGGACCCCAAGGGCTCTTGGCCCACGTGGCCAGCGACCCGGGCGATGTGATCGGTTGGTCGAGTCTGGTGGGTAACAACACTTACACGGCTTCCGCCGAATGCCTGGGTCCCGTCAAGGTCTCGAAGATCGAGAAGTCCCAGTTGGATCAAATCCTGCACGAGGACCCCGTAAGCGGAATGACTTTCTTCAAGCACCTTGCCGCGCTGATCGGCCTTCGCTTGGTCGATAGTTACAAGGCAACTTTGACGGCACACGGAGAACGGGAACCGCGGTCTTACGGGTAGAGAAGGAGTGGCACATGACTGACGATGGAGAGGCTCGGACCCAGAATCATTTGAGACTGGCACTCGAAAGAAAAGAGTTTTTCTGCACCGCGGAGCTGGTCCTGGGCCGCGATCACAACATGGCCGAGGCGGAGACCTTCGTCACAGAAGCGGCGGCGCAGCCGGACGGGATCAAGGTCATCAGTGTGACTGACCTGCCGAGCGGCAACCCGGCGCTGCCCCCTGAAGCCTTTGTCTCGTTCATCAAGGAACGGGGCCTGACACCCATTGCCCATCTCACCGCCAAGGATGGAAACCGTTCCTTCCTGGAAGGCCGCCTTCACGGCTTGGCGCGCGAGGGCGTCGAGAACATCCTGGCTTTGACGGGCGATGCTCAAAAAGAGGGCTTCGGCGGAAAATCCAAGCCTGTTTACGACCTGGACTCCGTGCTCCTCCTCTGGCTGATTCAGGCCATGCGGGCGGGCATCGAGTACCGGCTGGGGCCGCGGACGGTTCACAGCACGCCTTTCGATTTCTTTGCGGGCGCTGTTGTGAACCCCTACAAGGTAAACGAGTCCGACCAGATGATGCAGTTTTACAAGCTGCAACTGAAGATCGCGGTTGGAGCGCAGTTCATCATCACGCAGTTGGGGTACAACCTCCGAAAACTCTGCGAACTGAAGCACTACTTGACCCGCGAGGGCCTGGGACACGTCCCTGTTCTCGCCAATGTCTATGTTCCCACGGCCAAGATTGCGCAGATGATGCAAGCCGGTGAAGTGGCGGGCTGCGTCATTCCGGACGAGCTCATCCGGCGGCTCGAGAAGGAGAAGAAACCCCAACGGTTGGAGCGCGCCGCGCTCATGGTCGCGGCGGCGAAGGCTCTCGGCTTTGCGGGAGCGCACGTCGGCGGTTTTGGCCTCACGCATCGAGATTTCATGACCATTGCCGAGCGTGTTGCCGCGCTCGGGAGCGACTGGCGTAGCAAGATGGACGAGCTGATCTTCCCCTATGCAGACGAGTTTTACCTGCTGCCGCGGGGTGAAAATGGCTTACCTGATGGTGCAGGCAGTTACCAGCTCAGCCGTAAGAAACCGCACGCGACCTTTGTCCAATGGCTTTCCAAGCTGGTACACCGCCACCTGATCGCCACGGATTCATTCGGCGCGCGCTTCTTCAGCGCCCGGCTGAAGGCGAATGGGGACGGGGCGGCGGGGAAATCCTGGCGTCATGGGTTGTGGTACTGGTTGCTGGAGCCTTCCACGCTCTACCGAAAAACTACTCTGGGATGCAAGAGCTGCGGCGATTGTGTTCAGGACTACCTCGACTATGCAGGCTGCTCGATGCGACATTGTTACAAGGAGCTTCGTAACGGCCCTTGCGGAGGCTCGAGGGTTGACGGAACCTGCGAGGCTCGTCCTGAACAGCTTTGCATCTGGAACGTGATCTATCGGGGAGCGTTGGCGGTGGGAGACGATCCCCGGAAATTCGCGCACACTCTGATCCCCCCGCGCGACTGGTCCTTGGACGATACGAACGCCTTGGCCAATCGCATGGCGGGGTTGGACAACGTCGACAAGCGGAAAGATCTGCAAACCGCGGCGAAAACCTAGCTGGATGCTGTCATTCCGAGCGAAGCGAGGAATCTCGCTTTTCCCCTCGGAACCACAGGCTTGACGGGTTTTTCAGCAGCCTCCTAGCCAGGAGGGAGCTAGAATCTCGTGCTCATCATCGGCGAACTGATTAATTGCACCCGGAAAAAGGTCGGAGAAGCCGCCCAAAAGAGAGACGTCGAGTTTTTCAAGGAAATCGCCCGCAAGCAAGCGAATGCCGGCGCGGACATGCTGGACGTGAATGGCGGCTTGCCTGGTCAGGAGACGGAGGTCCTGCCGTGGCTCGTGAACATCGTGCAGGAAACCCTCGCCACCCCGCTCTGCCTGGACAGCGCGGACCCCGTCGCGCTGCGCCGAGCCCTCCCGCTTTGCCAACAGCGAGCGATGATCAATTCCATCACCGATGAGCCGGCGCGCATGCAGGCGCTGCTTCCTCTCTTGAAGGAGTTCCGCCCCAAAGTGATCGCCCTCTGCCTGGGCGAGGCGGGGCCGCCCAACACGGCCGCAGAGCGCGTCGCGACCGCGAGCCACCTCGTCGATCGGCTCACGGCGGAGGGATTCATCCTGGACGATATTTACGTTGATCCCTGCGTGCTTCCCATCAGCACGGGCCCGGAACATGGCAAAGCACTGGTGGAGGCCACTGGACAGATCAAGGCCCGGTATCCTGGCGTCCATGTCAGCGCGGGCATCAGCAACGTTTCGTTTGGACTTCCCGTGCGCAAGCTGCTCAACGAGGTCCTTCTTCTCCTGCTGATGGCGCAAGGCCTGGACGCCGCGATCGTCGATCCGTGCGACCCGCAATTGATGATGAATATCCGGGCGGCCGAAGCCTTGCTGGCGCGCGACGAGTATTGTGCAAACTACATCCGGGCCTTCCGTGAAGGAAAGTTGGAGCAGCCGGCGTAGCGCAGGTCCCGCTCTTCGGACCTGCGGCCCGCCAAATGGAGTAAGCAGTAAGCAGAAAGCAGTAGGCAGCGGGTGGTGAAAGCGGCGGAACAGTCGCGGTAGGGAGGCTTAGCCCCGTTAGGGGCGGAAGAATTTAGCCCAGGGCGCAAGCCCTGGGTTTTGGTCGCCCCAGGGGAGTGAGCCCTGGAAGGGGCGAAAGAACCTTCAACTGGGTAGGAAGGCCTGAAGCTGACCCGCCGCGGCGGGAGTGCTGAGAGCTGATAGCTGACGGCTGATAGCTTGGTACCAAGGAGAACCATCGTGGCAGCAACTATTTTGGATGGTAATAAGATCCGCGACCAAATCAAGGCGGAGCTCGCCGTCGAGATTCACGAATTGAAGAGCGCTGGCATCACGCCGGGACTGGCAGCAGTCCTGGTAGGTGAGAATCCTGCCTCGCAAATCTACGTGCGCACCAAGGTGAAGACCTGTGAATCCTTGGGGGTCTACAGCGAGAAAATTGACTTGCCCGCAGACACCTGCCAGGAGCGGCTGCTGGCGCTCATTGAATCGCTCAATCGCCGCGATGAAATTGATGGCATTCTTATTCAGCTACCTCTGCCGCCGCAAATTGACTCCAAGCGCGTGCTCGAGGCTGTGGACCCGGCCAAGGACGTGGACGGGTTTCACCCTATCAACGTCGGACACCTGGTGAGTGGGACGCCGGGCTTGGTTCCCTGCACTCCGGCGGGAATCATTGAAATTCTGGTCCGCAGCCAGATTCCCATTAAAGGCGCGCGCGCCGTGGTGGTAGGACGGAGTGACATCGTGGGAAAGCCTGTGGCCATGCTGCTGCTTCATCAACATGCCACGCTAACCATTTGCCATTCCAGGACGCGCGACCTGCCGGCGGTGGCTCGCGAGGGCGATATCCTGGTGGCGGCCATGGGCAAGCCGGCCTTTGTGACAGGCGAATTCATCAAGCCCGGCGCCGTCGTGATCGACGTCGGAATCAACCGCCTGACCACCCCCGAGGAAATTCGTCGAATCTTTCATGATCCCTCACGTGCGCTCAAAGACCTTGAGGCCAAAGGTTCCGTCCTGGTGGGGGACGTGCAGCCTGAAGACGTGAAGGAAAAGGCGGCTGCTTATACGCCGGTGCCGGGGGGCGTTGGGCCGCTGACCATCGCCATGTTGATGTCCAATACCGTCCGGGCCGCGCGCCTGCGCCGCGGGGCGCGCGCGCATGTCGAGACACCAAAATAGAAATTAGAAAGCAGAAATCAGAAAGCAGAAACTAGAAACCCAACAACCGAAAATGGGAATTCGAGACCCGAAGTTTGTGTAACGAGCTCTTTGTTGGGGTCCCGCCATGGCGGGTCCGTGGTCAGTTGAACCCGAATTTCGAATTTGGACTCGTCTGTCATCCTGACCCCGCCGTGCTTTCGGGCCGGCAAAGGATCGATGCAGTTGTCTTTTGCGCTCAGTGTGGGGGGGGAGGTTTTTCCCCAACTACCATCTACGACCTGTCACCTACCTCCTTTCTTTTCAGCAACATTCCCGCTTTCTGCTCGAATCTCCTTTATTATCAATAACATTCCCGCTTTAGCCTGCGGCATTCGAGGCCGGTCCTTTGTTTTCAATAACATTCCCGCATCATTCGTTCAGAAATTGAAGTTACTGCGCCTCTCATCGCCATGACGATTTGTCGTATGGAAGTAGCGTAGCGTGGGCGTCTGCCCAAACCGCCGCCCAGTCCTGAACTCCCTTCCAGCGCTCCGTGGCTGAGTATTCCATAGGTCAACTCGGGTAGGCTATCAAATCTCAAGCCATGTGTCAAGAGCAAATACGCAGTATCCCTAAGAGCAGAATTTGGCCCCGGAGGGCGGGAAGGATTCGGGAGAGGCTCTCGCTTTTTCCCTGACTCCTGAATCCTAGTTGAGCCCCAGGCGCCGGACACCTGAAACCTGCGGCAATGTGTTAAGCTGAGCACTATGCTAAGATGCAGAATCGTGAGCAGAATTCCCGCGAAAGCGGGAATCCGTAGTTGCATGCTGCTAAGGTACAGAATCATAAGCAAATGAATTCATAGGTTGCTCAAAAGGATGAAGGAATTCATATGAAGAGTTTCAAAGAAAGAGTAGCGCAAGGGGACATTCTGATTTCCGACGGAGCCATGGGCACCTATCTGCAAGCCAAGGGCTTGAACCCAGGCGAGTGCATGGAGTCGTGGTGTGTTTCTCACCCGAACGTCGTTAAAGGGATTCACGAGGATTACATCGCCGCGGGTTCTGACATCGTGGAGACGAATTCGTTTGGCGGGACTAGTTACAAACTGAAGCCCTATGGGCTCGCGGACAAAGTGAGAGAGTTGAACCAAGCTGCTGTTGCACTCGCCAAACAGGCCATGGCAGGCAAGGGTTACGTCGCCGCTTCGGTTGGCCCCACCGGGCACATCGTGGAGGACGAGGGCGGCGATGTGACGCCGCAAGATCTCTACAAGGCTTTCAAGGAGCAAGTGGTGGCTTTGGAGGAAGGCGGCGCGGATGCCCTGTGCATTGAGACCATGGCATCCCTCAGCGAAGCGGTGCAAGCGATCAAGGCGGCCAAGGAAAATACTAAGCTTCCGGTCATCTGCACCTTCACCTTTGAAGCCGGCGCACGTGGTTTTCGCACCATGATGGGCGTAACGCCGGAACGCGCGGCGCGGGAGGCGGTGGCGGCCGGCGCGGACATCGTGGGCGCCAATTGCGGCAACGGTATCGTGAACATGATCGAGATTACGCGCCAGATGAGGGCTGCACAGCCCAACACGCCCATCCTTGTTAACGCCAACGCAGGCATGCCGGTCCTGGAAGGGGAGAAGACGGTGTTCAAAGAGACGCCGGAATTCATGGCCTCCAAAGTACCGGAGCTCATTAAAGCTGGGGCGCAAATCATCGGGGGCTGCTGCGGCACCACGCCCGAGCATATCGCCGCCATGGCGAGAGTGGCCAAGGCGGCACGTTAAGTTGACAGTCAACCGTCGACAGTCAACAGCTAATGAGGCGTTGCCTCAGACTGACGAGTCATGGCTTGTTAGGAATCGCAAGGGCCGGGCTTAATTCGTTCCAGGAGGGCCTTGTCCTTCAGGGCTCGAAGGTCCTTGACAAAGCTTGCTTTGAAGCGAACTTTCAATGTCCGCCCTCGAGTAGGGAGAGGACTTCGCCGCGACTTACTTCCTCCGTGCGCCGGCCTTCCTCGATGGCGCGGGCCAGGGCAATATCCTCCAGGGTCTCCTCGATCGCATCGCGCAGGAGGTCTTTGCGTTCCTCCAGCACCTCCACAAGGGCAGTCTTGAAAAGCGCTTTCAGCCTCGCTTCATCCATCGGGACCTGAGTCATCGTGGCCTCCCTGCTTAATATTATAACTGACCGCACGCGGCACGGCAAAGACTCATGCTGGAGCAGGCGTAGCGCGTACCTGTTCTGTTAGGTCCGCGGCACGTGGGTGCGATCGGTGAGAAGAGCCGCAGACCTTGAAAAACAGGTCTGCGCATCCCATTAATACGAGGGCGCATTCAAATTGATACAATGCAGCCCTTGGCCGCGCCAAAAAGCAGGGTCCGCTTTGCTTTTGCCACTACACGGAACAGAGAATGCATCCGAATTGGAACCCATCAAAAACCTTATGATATGATGAGTGTCCGTTTGAATGCACCTTGGTATGAGAGGGCGGATTCCAGATTTGAGCGGAGCCGCTGCACGTCGGAGGTATGGCCTTGAAAGCATTTGAAATGATAAGAGATGCCGTAGCTCGAAAGTCACTTGGCGGGTTTTTCGTCTCTATAAAGCTCAGCACCTTGCCCGCTATGATTGGTCTTGGCGTTTTTGCGGCATTGTTCGCAGTTATCGGTGCGGGCAAGCCGGTGACGCGTCGCCCGCCAATTGTTGGGATCGCGCACATTGGGCTGAAGACCGACAACCTTGCTGTGGCCCGGGAGTTTTACGGAGACACCTTGGGATTTCCGGAGGTGTTCACTGTAGATAAACCGACGGGCGGCCTGATGCCGACTTATTTTAAGGTGAACGATCATCAATATATTGAGGTTTTCCCCAATCTGAGCAGCCCAACCGAAGACAGGCTTTCGCACATTGCTTTCGAGACCACGGATGCCCAAGCACTGCGGGGCTACCTTGCCGAACGGGGCGTGACAGTGCCCAATACGCTGAGGCCCGGGCTCGACGGCAATCTGAGCTTCATGGTAGAGGATCCGGAGGGGCACTCCGTCGAATTCGTGCAATACTTGCCCGGCTCGCTCCAAAGCCGGAGTTTTGGCAAATTCCTTCCGGACACTCGTATCTCACAGCACATGATCCACGCGGGTTTCACAGTCCTTGACCGCGCTGCCGCGGATCGCTTCTACAAGGACGTTCTCGGCTTCCAGTTGATGTGGTACGGCGGCATGAGCGACGACCGTGTGGACTGGGTCTGTATGCGTGTCCCCGAAGGCAACGATTGGCTCGAGTACATGCTGAACGTTCGCAATCCCACGCCACGAACCCTCGGTGTGATGCACCACCTGGCACTCGGTGTTCCAAGTGTTGAAACAGCCTATAAGACGGCGGTGGACCGAGGCTACAAAGCAGAACAACCCAAGATCGGGCGGGACGGCAAGTGGCAATTGAACCTCTACGATCCTAATTACACGCGCGTGGAATTGATGGAGCCGAAACCAGTTAGGAAACCGTGTTGTTCCCCGATACTAGGTCAGTAGTCGGTAGGTGGTAGGTGATCCCCGCAGGGGATCGATACAGTAGCCGGGGGCAACGCCCCCGGAAAATGCGCCCCCACAAGGTCCGACCCTGGAAGGGTCGAATCCGGGTGGCATCACACTGGTCTTGCGTCCCGCGGCTCAGTGTAGTACGACCCCTCCAGGGTCGGGGAACGAGGGTGGCGCTTTCCGGGGGCGTTGCCCCCGGCTACTATCTTGTGCCCTTGCAGGGCACGAAAAAAACTACCCTTGGGTTTCACCCCACGGCACCCTGTTTCTGACATCACGGATAGCCGCTTTCGGCTATCCTCATAATGACAGGCATGAACGGCGGACTCAGGATGACCTGTCCTGCCGCGGCGGGATAGCTGAGTGCTGAAGGAGGGCAAACGACCACTGACCACTGACAACTGACGACAGGGCACCTGTATTGAGGTGGCGTTGTGGAGTAAGATAGTAGTAAGCGGAATCGCCTGACTCGGTGGGGGCGGGGAGTGGAATCATGGCTAGTCTACAAGAAGTGTTACAGAAAGCCGTCCGAGAGGGTGAGCTTTACGAGAAGCTCGACAGCGGCTTCGTGCGCTGTTACGCCTGCGGGCATTGCTGCCGGATACCGGCTGGGCAAGTGGGAGTTTGCAAGGTCCGGTACAACGAGGGCGGTAAGCTGTTTGTGCCCTGGGGCTACGTTGCAGGCGCGCAGTGCGATCCCATCGAAAAGAAGCCCTTTTATCACGCCTACCCTGGCGCGCTGGCCTACAGCTTTGGGATGCTGGGTTGCGACCTGCACTGTAGCTATTGCCAGAACTGGGTTACCTCACAGGCCTTGCGCGACCCAAGCGCAGTTTCGTCTCTCTTGCGCGTGACACCTGAAGAGCTGGTCCAGGAGGCAGTGCGGCAGGGCGCGAAAGTCGTGGTGAGCACTTACAATGAGCCGCTCATCACCAGCGAATGGGCGGTGGCAGTTTTCAAGGAAGTCCGCGCGGCGGGGCTCACGACGGGATATGTTTCCAATGGCAACGGCACACCGCAGGTGCTGGAATACCTGCGGCCCTGGGTAGACCTTTTCAAGGTGGACCTGAAGAGTTTTGATGACCGGCATTATCGCCAGCTCGGGGGGCGAATGCAGCCCATCCTGGATACCATCCGCAAGCTGCACGAAATGGGATTCTGGGTGGAAATCGTCACCTTGATTGTTCCGGGATTCAACGATTCGGACGACGAACTGAAACGCATGGCGGAATTCCTGGCGAGCGTTTCTCCAGACATCCCCTGGCACGTCACAGCCTTTCACCAGGACTACAAGATGACGGAGCTGGAGAGTACCAGCTCGCAAACGCTTGTGCGTGCGGCCGGGATCGGCAAGGCTGCGGGTTTGCGCTATGTCTATGCTGGAAACATGCCCGGCCGGACGGGGGAGCTCGAGAACACCTATTGTCCCAACTGCCACGAGCTCCTTGTCGAACGCCTCGGCTTCCACGTCTTCGACTACCGGCTCACCGCAACGGGTTCCTGCCCCGGTTGCGCCGCTGCCATCCCGGGGCGTTGGGCGTCGGATTTTCAAGGCCAGATTGCCGACCTTCCCTACCTGCCTCGATTCCGGAGGCGGTCAAATTCCTCTAAGGCCTTGCGCCGCTGAACAGCTCAGCGTGTCATGGATTATGAATCCCTCAGCGGAGCCCATAGAACAGGTAACCGGGCCCCACTCGCATGTTATGGATAAGCGAGGCTGGCGAGACGGCGGCGATGAGCAATCCCCCCACTGCCTGGGCCAGCGCGATCGGCCAGATGTTTCGATGCCGCGCGAAGATCTCGGCAAAGACAACGCCAGCCACGGTGGTGGCGACCATGAGGATTGGATTGGGGATGTGCGCCGAGCCGAAGATGATCCCCACCAGGAGCGAGCTCAGGTGGCGGTTGCGGACGACTTCCATTAGGCGATTATGAAAATAAGATTGGGCGAGATACTGCTGAAAAGCACACCACATGCCGTAGCCCAGCAGTGAAGCAGCAGCTTGCCAGCTCACTGGCACAAACGTCAGGGTATGCCGCGCAAAACCGAATACGAGAAGAGGAATGTAAAAAGCGAGGGCGATGGGCAAAACGACCTGGGCGTTGGCCCGCATTCCGGCAAACGAAAGGCCAAGCCTCCGGAACGTATCGCGGTGCAGTAAGTGGCTGACAAGCACGACGCCCAAGAGCACCATCCAGAAGTGAGGATATGTGGACCGCCAGCGCCAGATGTAAGTTACAATCCCAGCGTACACCAGTATTACTTCCAGGGCGGAATAAATTGGCGACCAGGGATGCGAGTCACTTCCGGCTTCAAATTCACCCGCTGAGGTTACTGCGTTCATGAGAATTCCCACACTCATTCTACGTCAACCCGGCCAAAGAACGAAAAGGCGCCCAGCATTTTTTCTGATGGCGGGCGCACTGGTTGGGTTGGTCGCGCTAATTCTTCCGCCATGCTTTCGCGCGCAGGGGGCGCCGTCCCCGAGGCCTGCGCAGGAGCGGCATGTGCTGGTCATTTCCGTGGACGGACTGGGAGCCAGCCTCTATGACCGTCTTGCCGCGAAGATTCACATTTCCAACCTGCCGAGACTGCGGAGGGAAGGAAGCTACGCAGAGGGTGTGGTGGGCGTCTACCCTTCGTTGACGTACCCTTCGCACACGACCATCGTTACCGGGCGGATGCCCGCGGAGCACGGCATCTACTCCAACTTGTCGTCGCGCGAGCCGGGCAAGAACCTCGGAGACTGGTTCTGGTTCGCAAATGCCATCAAAGTGCCAACGCTCTGGGATGAGGCGCGCGCGCACCATATGACGACGGGTGCGGTTTTCTGGCCGGTGGCGGCAGGCGCGCCGATTGATTGGGACGTGCCGGAGATCTGGGACCCCCAGAAGTCCATGATGGTGGATCCCACCTACGTCGCGAAGTACGCTACCCCCGGTCTGCTGTTCGAAGCTCTATTGGAAATCGGCCCGCCCCAACCCGGGCAGGAACTTGATGTGACGAGGACTCGCCTGGCGACGTTCATCCTGAAGAAACATAAGCCGGACCTCCTCCTGGTTCACCTGGTCGACCTGGACGGGGAGGAGCACCAATTTGGCCCTGACAGCCCCCAGGTTGCCGCAACCCTCGAAAAGATTGATGGTCACATCGGTGAATTGCTGGCCGCCGACCAGGCCGCCGGGCTGGCTGATTCCACCGATGTCTTCATCGTTTCCGACCACGGTTTTCTGCCCGTTCAGACGCAAATCAAGCCGAACGTGCTGTTCGTGAAGGCGGGGCTGTTGACCGCAGACGAGGAAGGGAATGTTACTGGAGGAAGAATCGCCACTGTCGCCAATGACGGCTCATTCTTCATTTATTGGCCGGAATCAGAGGACCTTCGCTCCAAGGTGAACGAAGCTCTGAAACCCCTGCGTGACCAAGGATTGCTGTGGGCCGTCCTCGACCGCGCAGCTTTGAAAGAATTGGCTGCGGAGCCTGCCGCGCAGATGGCGCTGGAAGCACCGACGCGTTACGCTTTCAGTAGCGGCGCGGCTGGCGACTTGCTGGCGAGGGAAAAAAGTACGACTGGAACGCACGGATACTTGCCTTTTCGCCAAGAACTTGAAGCGTCGTTCATCGCGTGGGGACCGGATATCAGGTCTGGAGTGGATCTGCACGAGATTCGGATGACGGAAATCGCTCCCACCATCTTGAAAGCGATGGGGATCGACGACCCGAAATTCGGTGATCGACCGCCCCTCAAGGGACTTTTCAAGTGAAGAAGACAGGAGTCAGAAGAGGAGCAAGGAGCAGATTTATGAATGGTGAATGGGGAATGGCGAATGGTGAATTGGGGATGCAGAACTTGCTTTGCGCGCCTAGGGCCTCTGACCGCCGCACTTCTTCAATTCACCATCCAGAATTCACAATTCAGAATTGCCCTAGTTCCTAGCCCCATCTCCTCTAGGGGAGCGGCTGTCTTGTGCTGGTGTAGTAGGACCACTCGCTGGCCCAGGTGGCCACGCGGAACCAGTAACGGCCGAACATAACGGCTTGTTGAACAACAAAAAGGCTGGCCAGCGCCAGGAGTTCACGGATGTGCGGCCCGCCGGCGATGGTTGAATTGACGAATCCCCATGGGAACAGCAGCCGGTAAACTCCCAGGAGCGCCAACCCGAAGCATGAAGGCACGACATAGACTCCTATTGCTTTCCTGAGACGGCCGAGCGAAAAACCCAGGGAAGCGAGGAAGGCTTGGATCGCGCCCGTACCCTCTTCCAGCACCAGCCGGACGCGTGCATAGTCCATAACCAGGTTGACAAAACCCAGGCCCAGCACCACGAGCAATGAGACTGCGAGGCGAGCCCAGAAAACCGCCCGGTCGTCGGCCCAGTTGTCCACCCAGTGATCCACCCACTGGCCCAACTTTTCCTTCAGGAGCTCGAAGACGATCCAATAGCAAATGAGACCGATGACCAGGAGACGCAGCAAACGCCATGCGTAGTGTCCGGTGTGGCGAAAGAAATCTCCGATCGAATATTCCAGGTCAGGCGCTTTGAAGCGAGTCAGCACTCCGCCGGCCAGAATCGAGTTCAGCGCCAACGAGACGAAGCCCATGCAAACAATCACCGTCGCATAACGATCGAAGCTACCCGGATTATTGAAGGCGAAGTCCGTTAACCAATCAACGGAGAAGCCGCGCGCCATTTCCTGGGCCATAAGGCTGTGCGCGGTGAAACGCTGGATGCCACGGTAGATGGGATATCCGGCGAGGGCGGCAATGGCAAGGTTAGCAAGGAACAGAATCCCGACTGCCGACCCGCTGCGGCGTGTGATGGAAAGTCCCTGCCGAACGGATGACCCGACACTCATTCTAAACCTCCCTCGTTGTCATTCCGAGCGCAGCGAGGAATCTCGCTCTGGTTCTTTCTTCCACCAACACTTCGGCACGTGGCTTGGGCTCCGATCCACCATAGCGCAGAGCGAGATTCCTCGCTGCGCTCGGAATGACATCCGCGGCCTGGCCGGCGCAAGCCCAAGCCCTACATTCACCGACGCCCCAGGCCTCAACTGAAGAAACCGGCGGCGAAGAACAGATTCTCAAGCCAGAAAATCCAACGGATGTACCACTTGGCTGCGGCGCGGTTGTCGGGCTCGGCCAAGCGGCTGTTATGGGTGAAGTTCGCTTCCAGCGCCAGCTTTCGCTGCGGGTCCACTTCTGCGGAGGTCACTTTGGAGGGTTTCTCGAAAACAAACTTCACCCAGCGATACTTTCCGTCCCAGTTTCGTTGGACGGTCTCGCCATTATCGAAGCGAATCACCACATCCACAGGCGCAAGGGCTTCGCCCAGACGACGCACGACGACTGTAGACCGATAGAGCTTTGTCTTACTTTCCTCAGCGATCTTGGCAGCGTCCTGTTCGAGGTAGGTGTTCCTTTTTCCATTTTTGTCGTATACCCCGACTTTGCCCTCGAGGGGTTCGCTTCTGAGGTCACTGACTTCGTAGTCGGCAAGGTTCGAGCTGTAGAAGAACTGCTCGAAAAACCAGTTCATGTTTTGCCCGGAGACTTCGTTCACGACGTCGATAAAGTCCCGAGTGGTGGGATGACGATAGCGCCAGCGTTGCTGATAGGTGCGCATCACGCGCGCCATGGTTTCCGGGCCCAAATAGCTCTCCAGCGTTCGGAGCACGAGACCCGGCCGCGCATAAGAATTAACTATATAACTTCCGCCGTTCAGATATTGCCATCCGTTCCGGACCAGTTCGTCATCCTTGGCATGCTCAAGGTATGCAGGGCGACCTTCAGTGCGTTCCGGGATTCCGACACACGAGAAGTAGCTACCCATGGGGAAATCTCTGCCCCTCCCGAAGGGGAACTGTGGCAACCTGATATTGAACCACGGGTAAATGAGCAAAGGCATGCCGAAGATGTATTCATAACAGCATCCCTGGCCATAAGCGGTTTCGAAGACTTTATCGGTTGAGTAGGTGTCGAACCCTTCGTCGAGCCATGCTTCCTCGAATTCATTGTTCCCCACCAAGCCATACCAAAACTGGTGTCCAAACTCATGGACGGTGACGCCCTCGGGGTCAAAGGAATGCTCGCCGGGCCAGAAGTAAGTGCCGCCCGCAATGAACGTGGGATACTCCATGCCGGCGGTGTTCGAATTGCCTGGGGGATCGACCACCGTCAACGTGTCGTAAGGATACTGGCCGTACCACAAACCGAAATATTTAAGCCCGTTGAAGGCGGCGCGGAAGTAGCGGTCCGCGAGGCTGCGGTGATCGGGCTGGACCAAGAGCGTAACCGACACGTCGCGGAGGGCAACCTGGTCAGCGGGCAGGTTAAGGATTCGGGCCCAGCTCAGGAGTTCGTCGCCGCGTACTTCATGGCCCCAGTCGAAGGTGCGGGTGAGCTTGATAAAATGCGGGCTGGCGGTCCAGGCAAAATCGTGAACGTCCTCCTGGTGGAAGTAATAAGTTGTAGTCCGGTCAGGATTGCTTTGGGTGCGGCGCAAAAACCCCGTTGCACCCAAGATATAATTCGAGGGGACAGTCAGGTCAACGTCCCAGGCGCCGTAATCCGCAAAAAACTCGGTATTGGCGTGGAATTGGTGGCAATTCCAGCCACCTTCCTTGCGCCCGCGCTCGCCCGCTGCTTCGTAAACGCCGATCTTGGGGAACCACTGTCCAACCAGGATGTAATCACCCTCATAGCCCGTGCGTGCCAAGGCGCGTGGGAGCTTGGAAGTGAAATCGACCGAGAGCTCAATGCTGCCGTGGGGTGGAACGGGCTGCGGTAGCGGCACTCGGATTACGCTCTGATCGGCGGCATTATCGTCGTCGGGGTGTACGAAGGTTATCGCCGGCGTCAGATCTGCGCCGCCTACAATCTGAAGTTTGTTGACGTCTACCCATCCCCACTTTTGTCCTTCCGGCTCGGCTTTCCATTCTTTCAGCAGACTGCGGCGTCTGCTGATGGAGGATTCCCGCAGGAATGTGCTATCCATGTTTTTGAATGCATTGAGATACAAGTGGAAATATAGGTCCGGAATGGAATCCTCAGTGTGGTTCCACCAAGTAAGGTTGTAGTGGCCCGCGACCTTCTTCGTGGCCGGATCGAACTTGGCTGAAATCTGGTAGCGGACGATGGGATGTTCGATGCGAGATTGGTAAGTCTGAGCGCTGACGTTGATGCCGAATGGCACCAGCACCGCCAGCACTCCGAGCAAGATTCGTCTGTTCATCTTTTTCTCCAAAAGGGGAACACGAACCGGATGGTCAAGAAAATTCCTGCGGTCAGCGTCAGTCCCACGAGTTCGAGAAAGACTGCGCGGAGGAATTTGCTGGCGGGAAGGCCCAATTGCTCGCGCAGCCAAACCCAGGAACAGATGTCGAAAACATAAAGGCCAACCGTGCAGTCGCGGGTTGTCCGACTGGCGGCATAAAGGAGCAAAGCAATAATGAAGATGCCGGCCACGATCCTCAGCGCATAGATGAGAGTTCGCACGTAGGGCAGTTTCTCCGCCACTCGCAATTTTCCTCCGGTTGATTCACTGCGGCGGCATTGTACCTGCCGGGCGCACAGCTTGCAAGATTGTTTAAATTATCCTGTCAGATGCGGCTCGCCTGGGAATGTTGGAGGCGCGGGTGAGAATCGAACTCACGCATAAAGGTTTTGCAGACCTCTCCCTTACCACTTGGGTACCGCGCCCGAAGACAGTGACAAGTGACTAGTGGCAAGTGACGAGCAATAAGTCGAATCCGATTTGTGCTTGCTCGTCACTCGTCACTTTTCACTCGTCACTGAAGTTTCTGGAGCGGGAAACGGGATTCGAACCCGCGACTTCGACCTTGGCAAGGTCGCACTCTACCACTGAGTTATTCCCGCTTGGCCACAAACCTTATCTCTCGTCAAGTGATTATAGGAAGCGGTGATTCGTAAAGTCAAGCCGGTTCCAGCCCGCCCTTCTGCAATGCGTCCGCGGGAGCGGTTGGGAGCTGGGCCGCCTCGCGCAAGAACTTTGCGGACTCCTCCGGCGGTGTGGGATTGATGTAGAAGCCCGTGCCCCATTCAAAGCCGGCGACTTTGGTCAGTTTTGGCATGATCTCCAGGTGCCAGTGGTAGTAATCCTCTGTGGATTCCCCGATGGGCGCGGTGTGAATGATGTAGTTGTAAGCAGGCCACTCCAGCACGCGGTCCAGACGCGACAGCATATCCTTCAGAATCGGAGCGAGCTGCTCGAACTCAGCTTTCTGGGATTGTTCGAAGGCACATTGGTGGGTCTTGGGGATGATCCATATCTCAAAGGGGAATCTTGGAGCAAAGGGCGCCAGAACCACGAAGGCCTGATTCTCCGCAATCAGCCGCACACTCTTTTCCATCTCCTGGCGAATGATATCGCAAAAGATGCAGCGCTCTTTGAAGTTGTAGTGTTCACGCGCGCCGTCCACCTCTTCGCGGACGCGCTTGGGCACAACGGGCAGAGCGATGAGCTGGGAGTGGGTATGCTCGAGCGAACCGCCCGCAGCCTCACCGTGGTTCTTGAATATCAGGATGTATTTGAAGCGCCGGTCTTTCTCGAGGTCCAGAATGCGGTCGCGGTAGGCCCAAAGCACGTCCTCGACTTTGCGCGTGGGCATGGTGGCCAAGGTCAGGTTGTGCTGCGGCGTCTCGATAATGACCTCGTGCGCCCCGATGCCATTCATCTTGTCGTAAAGGCCTTCACCCTGCCGGTTGAGTGTACCCTCGATGCCCAGGGCAGGGAACTTGTTCGGCACAACGCGCAGCGACCAGCCGGGGGTATCCCGCGCGCTACCATTGCGGTAAGCAAGAATTTCCGGCGGCGTTTTCTTTTCGTTGCCAGGGCAGAATGGACAGAAGCCCGAGCCGTGGATCTGAACTTTGTCCCGGACGAAATCCGTTGGTCTTAGGGCTCGGTCAGTAGCAATGATGACCCACCGCCCGGTAATGGGGTCTCTTCTTAGTTCAGGCAAAGGTTTTACTCCTTCCGCGGCTAAACCCCGAAGGGAAGCGGCCAGTCAAGCCTTGAAAGCATCCTTGAGCAGCCGAACTTGCAAGCCCTCCTCCGGGTTCAATGACACGCTCACCACATCAAAGCGGCAGTTTATGGGTTTCCGTCCGAGTTGCCGCAAGTATTCCTGGGCTGCCCTGATAACCCGCTTTTGTTTGTTCGGGGAAACCGCTTCCTCGGGCGGACCCGCTGCCTCGGAGGTCCGAGCCTTCACTTCCACAAAGACCAGGATGGGCCCATCCCACCCCACCAGGTCGAGCTCTCCGGCGCCTGAACGGGCACGCCAGTTTCGCGCCACTACAGTATATCCTGCTTGGCGCAGATACCAATAGGCCAGAGTTTCCCCGCGTACACCGAGGTCCGGAATTTCGGATTCGCCCCGCTCTTCCTGCTGTAATAAGGCCGCCCTTTGCGCGCGCTGCCGCTCTTTCCATGCCAGCGCACGATACATCAACCGTGCCAGCAAACCCATTGTAATAGCAACCCGCGCCGTGTGACAGGTAATGCCCGGGCTCAGCGCTCAACCCTCGACTTTGACAGGTCACGAACGCCCTAGCCACGGACAGAAATTCGAGCGCCGATGCGTCCATTGGCCGAGCTATTTCTCGACCTCGGCGAGGCAAGCGTCGAGGATTTCGAGCGCGATATCCGCGTGCTCCCGCTCGATGATCAAGGGTGGCATCAGTCGCACGGTGCTCTCGCCGCAGCCCAGGACGAGCAGGCCCTGATGGAATGCCCTCTCGATGACCTTGTGGCGCGCCTCCGGGTCAGGCTCACGTGTTTCCTGGTTCTTGACTAACTCGATTCCGATCATCAGGCCGCGCCCCCGCACCTGGCCCACAAGCGGGTGCTTGTGTGGCCAGTCCGCAAGCCGGCCCATGATGTATTCTCCCATGCGCGCGGCGTTCGCAACATACTTTTCTTCCAGCAAGCGAATAGTCTCCAGCGCCGCCGCGCAAGCCACCGGGTTCCCTCCGAAAGTGGAGGCATGCGCGCCCGGACCCCAGTCCATCAACTCTGCGCGGGCTACCGCCACGCCGAGTGGCAGGCCGGAAGCGATGCCCTTCGCCGTGACCAGGATGTCGGGTACAACGCCGAAGTGTTCGCAGGCCCACATCTTTCCGGTGCGCCCCATTCCGCACTGGACTTCATCGAAAATCAGCAGGATGCCGTACCGATCGGCCATCTGCCGCAGCCTGACCAGAAAGCTGGGAGGGGGCACGATGTATCCGCCTTCGCCCTGGATCGGCTCCACCACAATCGCCGCCACTTCATCCGGAGGAACGGCCGTCCTGAAGAGCTGATTCTCGATGAACTCTGTGCAGACCCAATCGCAAGGGCACTCCGGCGCGCGATGCCCAGCGGGGCATCGATAGGGGTTCGGGTACGGAGCGTGCGCCACTCCGGAAAGCAAGGGGCCAAAACCACGCCGCTGGACGGGTTTGCTCGCGGTCAGGGAAAGCGCGCCCAAGGTTCGGCCGTGGAACGCGCCCATGAACGCAATCAAGCGATGGCGCTTGGTGTGGTAGCGGGCGATCTTTATGGCGGCTTCAATGGCCTCGGCGCCGGAATTCCCGAACACCACCCGCTTGGGGAATTTGCCCGGGGTTATGGCCGCCAGTTTCTCCGCGAGTTGAACCAGCAGGGGATAGTAGAAATCCGTGCCCGACATGTGAATCAGCGTTTCCGCTTGGCGCTGAATGGCGCGCACCACGTCTGGGTGACAATGGCCCGTGGATACCACCGCGATGCCCGCCGCGAAATCCAGAAACACATTCCCGTCCACGTCTTCGACGCCCACGCCTTCGCCCCGTTTGGCGACCATGGGGTAGTCCCGCGTATACGAAGGCGAGATGAATTGGCGGTCGAGTGCCAGGACCTTCTGAGCTTCCGGACCGGGCAGAAGCGTTTTGATTGAAGGGACCTTCTTTTCCATGTGAATCCTCCTCTGCGCCGCCGTGGGGCGAGCGCTTTCCTAGCAAACGTTTTGGGGATTTCGTAGGGCCGAACGGCGTTCGGCCTTGGGCCAGCGCCGCTGGCCCCTACGCATTTGGCTGCGGCCCCGGCCACTCTGCGTTGTGAGGGATTAGTCCCCGCCAAAAAGGTTGGGTCGCGCCAATAAAGGAAGTGTGAACCGCAAGCTAGACATGATTACTTCCGCTTCCAACGAGTTCCGAGCTTGCTATCTTCTAGTATAACACCGACCTTCTGAAGATTCTGGCGAATTTCATCGGCGCGGGTAAAATTGCCCTTGCGACGCGCCTCGTCACGTTCCGCAACCCATCCCTCGATTTCCTCGTCGGTCAGCGACTCCATCGCCACCGCGCCGGTGTGCCCATTCCCAATTGCCGCCTGTCCGATGTCCGCAGGCGGCGGAGGGACGGGAGTGGCCAGGCTTGAATCGCGGGGTTTGATGAAACCAAATTTCACCAGCTTTTCGTGGTCATTGTCGTCGAGGACGCAGAAGATGCGGTCCCAGCGGTCCAGCGTGTCCAGGAAGGCAGCGCGATCACCCGTGCGGAATTCGCCCTGGTCCATGGCCGTGTTTCCATCCCGCACCATGGCGAAGACGGCGCCGAGGGCTTCGGCGGTGTTCAAGTTGTCGTCCATGGCATCTTCAAACGCCTGGCAGGCGGCGCGGGCACGATCCTGGAAAGCGGCATTCCCCCCCGCAGAGAATGACTCTTGGGCCAGCCGCAAGCGGAAATTCCTGAGCCGGTCGATGGATTGTTGCGCCTGGTGCAGGCCATCAAAGGTGAAGTTCAAATGCCGGCGGTAAGGGACCGAGGCCAGCAAGTATCGGATCGCCGAGGGCTTGTAACCCTTGGCTAAAAGGTCGCGCAACGTATAGAAATTGCCCAGTGACTTCGACATCTTCTCGCCGTTGACGATCAGATGCTCGGCGTGCAGCCAGTAGCGCACGAAGGGCTTGCCCGTGGCCGCCTCGCTCTGCGCAATCTCGTTCTCGTGATGGGGGAAGATAAGATCGACGCCTCCGGAGTGAATGTCAAAAGTCTCGCCCAGGAATTTCATGGACATCACGGAGCACTCGATGTGCCAGCCGGGCCGCCCGGGGCCGAGCGGCGTCTCCCAAAAGGGCTCGCCTTCCTTCGGCGCCTTCCAGAGCGCAAAGTCGCGGGCGTCGTTCTTGTCGTATTTGTCCGTATCAATCCGTGCCCCGTCGCGGATGCCCGAAAGGTCGATCTTGCTCAGTTGGCCATAGTTCTTGAATGCGGCCACTCGGAAGTAGATCGAGCCCTCACTCGCGTAGGCGTAACCTTTTTCAACCAGCGTCTGGATCACCTTCACCATGTCATCGATCGAGTCCGTGGCGCGCACCACGATTTCAGGATCCTCCAGGCTCAAGAGTTGCCGATCCATTTGGAAGGCTTCGATGTATTTCTCTGTGTACTCGCGCAACGACACGCCCGCGGCTTGGGAATTGCGGATGGTGTTGTCGTCCACATCCGTAAGGTTCATGACGTGCCGGAGCGTGTATCCCCGGTACTTCAACCAGCGCCGCAGGATGTCCTGGAACACGAAGGTCCGGTAATTGCCGATGTGGGGGAAATCGTAAACGGTGGGGCCGCAAGTATATATGCCGACCTTATTGTCGTGGAGCGGCTTGAACTCTTCGATTTGCCCGCTCAGTGTGTTGTGGATGCGGAACGGCATACAGTCAGCCTGCCTGTCAGTGATGCAAGCCCTCAATTCTAGGTACCCGCGCCAAGCAAGTCAAGAAACTGGAAACTGGAAATCAGAATCTGGAAACTGGCAACCTTGTTTTCCAGTTTCGATTTTCCATTTTCTATTTTCCAGTTTCTACTCTCCAGTTTCCATTTTCCAATTTCTATTTTCCAGAGGAGGGGTGACATCCGGCGGTTTCCACTGTATTCTTTTGCACTGTAATAAACAGTCATGCCTATCATGGGAGGCTTTATGCCAGAAGCATCGTGGAAATTCTTCGATTCTTGCACGAGGCGGGACTTTATAAGGACGGCGGGGGCACTCGGGTTGGGCATGGCGACACAGCAAATCTTGGGCCGGAGGGTTTATGCCCACTCCCTGGGCGGGCCCAGCGAGCTGCCTTTGGCTGCCACCCTGAAGATCGACCTTGAACGGCGTCTGGGCACAATCGATCCCAACATTTACGGGAACTTCATTGAGCATCTTGGCCGGTGCATCTATGGCGGGATGTACGACGAGGGCTCGCCTCTGGCCGACGCCGACGGGGACCGCACGGACGTTCTCGAGGCGGCGCGCAAGCTCCGCGTCACGCAATTGCGATGGCCGGGCGGGAACTTCGGCTCCGACTATCACTGGCAGGATGGAATCGGCCCCAAGGATGCCCGGCCCGCGCGTTACGACTTGGCGTGGTTCGAACGCGAATCGAACCGCTTCGGGACCGACGAATTCATTTCGACTTGTCGGAAGCTGGGAGCGGCGCCGTACATTGGCGTCAACATCGGCACGGGCACCATCGACGAAGCTTCCTCCTGGGTGGAGTACTGCAACCGGCAGGATGGAACCTACTTTTCAGACTTGCGGAAGAAAAATGGTCATCCTGAGCCCTACGCTGTGAAGTACTGGGGCATTGGGAACGAGATTTACGGCGATTGGCAAATCGGCCACAAAAACGTCGCGGACTACGCCAAAATGGGGCTGGAATTCGCCAAGGTGATGAAGTGGCAAGACCCCAGCATCAAGCTGGTGGCTTGCGGCACCGGCGACCCGAGCTGGGACCGGCCCGTGCTCGAATCCATGGTCAATCATGTGGACTACATCTCCGCGCACCACTACTCGGTCACCGACGAGCTGAAGGATTATTACGAGATCCTGGGTTCGGTGGCGCAAATGGAGCAAATCATACGCAACTCTGCCCTGGTAGCCGAGAGCGTCTCCGCCCAGGCACGAAAGCCCACGCCGGTGTGGACCGCGCTCGACGAGTGGAACATCATCAACAACTGGGCAGACGGATCAAAGCGAGACGACGTTCATAAATACGAAATCATTTATAACCTCCGGGACGCTTTGTGGGTGGCGTCGGCTTTGAATTCCATCCAGCGCCATTGCCGCACCGTGCGCATGGCCAATCTCGCTCAGCTCGTCAATGATATCGCGCCGATGCAAACTTCACCCACCGGCCTGCTCCTGATGACCACCTATTACCCGGTGGAGCTGTATGCCAGCCGCTCCGGCAACGTCGCCCTGGATGTGATGGTGCAGTCACCACGCTTTGAGACCAAGAGCTTTTCCGACCAGCCTTATCTTGACGTCGCGGCAACCTACGATGAAGCGAAGCAGAAAGTCATGCTTGCGGTTGTCAATCGCCGTAAGGAGGGCGACTTGACCGGCAGTGTCGAACTCGCAGGACTGCGCGCCAAGCCCGGCGGCCGCGCTTTCCAGATCACGGGCGCCAGCCCTGAGGCGACGAACACCTTTGCGAACCCTCATGCCGTGGTCACTCAAGAGGTGAAACTCGAGGCCTCGGGCAGCCGCTTCGAGTACCAATTCCCGCGCCACTCGATTTCCTGGCTGGAATTCGAGGTCGCATGAGAACCCCACGTGGGCGCGCCCGCTCCTTCCTGGTGCTCGTTTAGGGCATGAGAAAGGGGCAGGCGCATACCACGTCTCTCGTGAATCCCAAATGGTTCGGTGCGGACATAAGGTTAACAGATTGTTTCCAGATATTGATGCGTTGTGGATCGAATTCGGTGATAGACTGGGGGGCAGGTACGGAAATTGCTGTGAGTCAAACAGGGTGGCTCAAATGGACCGGCGAGGTCAAGTTTGCCTTGTCTGGCATTGGCAAGCAACTTGAGCCACCGCGGGGTGTGCGATGTCGCTAAAATTAAAGGCATTATGGGCAGTACTGGTATTCTGCATGGTGGGGGGGACCTTCGCGGCGCAAGAGAAGAAAGGAGAAGCGCAAAGCTCTGGCGCCTCGAGTTCAACGGCAGCCACTCCGTCCCCAGTGCACGACACTATAATATCGCCAGAAGACGCAGCCAGGAAGAACCCGATCAAGTTTACCGATGCATCTGTGGATCGCGGCAAGAAGGTCTTTAAGACCCAGTGCGCGTTGTGCCACGGAGAAAATGGAGACGGGAAAGGCGACTTGGCGAAAGAGATGACATTGACCCTCCCTGACTTCGCGAAACCCGACGCTTTGGCCAAGCGCACTGACGGCGAGCTATTTGCGATTATCGGAACGGGGAAGGATCCCATGCCAAGCCAGAAGGGGCGAATGACGGAGCCACAGTTATGGAATTTGGTGAACTACCTTCGGGCCCTGGGCGGAAAGGTCCCTGGCAAGTCGACGGCGAAGGAAGCCGCCGACGAAAACGTGATTCTCGTTCCACAATAGACGCTCCGAACGCGATGGGAATGCAGACGAGTTTTGGGCGCTCCGCCGTGGGGACTCCTCGGCAATGCCTCAGGGGAGTCCCGAACTGCTTGAGGGGCTTGGTTAACGAGTGGCTAATCTCTTGGCCAAACTGAGCACGACATCCCGATCCGGCTCGGCCAGACGGGTCAAGACGGTCGTGAGCTTGACGATGAACTGATCATCCCCCTCCATCGCGCCGTTCTCTGCCGTAATTTCTTCCAAGGTCTTCCGGGGCGTGAGGCTAGGTGTGGGTGGAGCCTCTTCTCCGCAATAAAAGAGCTGATACAACGGGACATCGAGGACCGCCGCAAAGCGCTCCAGGGTCTCCAGCGAAGGGACGGTGTGACCGTTTTCTACGCGGGAGATGTAGCATCGCAATAAGCCGATGCGATCCTCGATATCCCCTTGAGACATGTGCTTCTGCTCGCGAAGCTGCCGCAGGCGTGAACCGATTAACATGGGTTTACTCTCTTTCATTATTTCCTTCTCGTATTTTACTTACAGCCATATCCAAGATGGTAAATTTTCGTCGGCTTTGCTTGACTAGGCAAGGGCACTGAAGTACCGGTACGGAAGTCTCGTGTTTTGTCGCAGTTAATTGCTTGGAAGAGCGATTCGCTTGCACCCCCTCACCCCTGTCCCCGCGGCCGAAAGTCCGCCAATCTTAATCGCCGGCGACAGGGGCGTGGTCCTCCGGCCCTCCCTCAAGGCGGGTTGGGAGGATGGGCTCGGGTGAGGGCGCGGATTCTTCATTCCCTCCTCCCCTCTCCCCCTTGGGGGTGAGAAGCTGTGAAAAAATCCTCGGACGAGCAAAAGCATTTCATCCCGCGAGGCGGGACAAAGTCGTAGAAGGCGCAAAGAAAACAAAGCAGTTGTTCTTTGCGAGTCTTTGCGCTTTGGTCCCGCTTTGCGGGATGAGGTGGTTTATTTTTTCACGGCTTCAGAGGGGCCGGGGGTGAGGGGGTCACGCGGCAGACTCTGTAACAGTTATTTCGTGACAGCCCGTAGGGGCCGCGAAATTCCATCCGGCGCCGCAGGGTGGTTCGGCCAGCTATTTCAACACCATGCTCAGTAGTGCCATTCTGACGTAGAGGCCATTCTGTGCTTGGCGGAAATAGGCGGCCCGCGGATCACTGTCGACTTCCATCGCGATCTCATCGAGGCGGGGAAGCGGATGCATGACTATGGCGTTGGCCTTCATCAAGCGCAGGGATTCTGAACTGATCACGTAGACGCCGCGGCACTGCTCGTAGTCGGCAGTTCGGTCTCCAAAGCGCTCCTTTTGAATCCGCGTTTGGTAAACCACATCCACCTCGGGCAAGACTTTATCGAGGTCAGTTTCTTCTGTGTACCAGACCTGCTTCTCGCGCAGGTGGTCAAGGATATCCTCTTTCATTTTCAACGAGGGAGGAGCGACAAAATAGATTCTGATGTTCTGGAACTTACTCAATAGATAGGTCAGCGAGCGAACGGTGCGGCCTTGTGCCAGGTCGCCTACCATGGCGATGTGCAAGCCATCAATCGAGCCTATCTCTTTATGAATGGTGTAGAGGTCAAGCAGGGCCTGGGTGGGATGTTGGCCGGCCCCATCTCCAGCGTTAATTACCGGGATGCGTGATACCGACGCCGCCCGTTTGGCCGACCCAACCTCGTAATGGCGGAGCACGAGGACATCCGCGTAGCCGTTCAAGATTCGTACCGTGTCCTCGAGTGTCTCGCCCTTGGCGACCGAGGAGAACTCAGCGGCGTTTTCCGTGGAAATCACGCTCCCACCGAGTCGGTACATCGCCGTTTCAAAGGAGAAGCGGGTCCGGGTTGACGGCTCATAGAAGAGGGTGGCCATGATTCGCCCGTGGAACTGGGAAGTCCCACCGCCTGCCACCACCTGCTCCATTTCTTGAGTGGTCTCAATGAGACGCAAAAGTGTAGGTACATCGAATTGCTGGGCTTCAATTACATGGTGCAAATCCATGGGATTCAAACTCCTTCAGTCTCCTGACTTCAAACTCCTGACTTCTTCCCGTAGAATGACCCGCCCTTACTATTCTCGCGTCCTGTCCAAGCAGCAAAACGCTAAGCTGCAAGATACTCCGGGGATTATCATTCCGTCAACTCGGGGTTAGAGTCAGCTTTCAGCGGTCAGCCATCAGCCGTCAGCTTCTCGCCTTCACCAGTTTCAGATCCTTCAGTCTGGAATGCCGGCAGCTCTATGCTTCTGAAGAGCCGTTGAAGAGAAGAAGTCAGGAGTTAGAAACCAGAATCGCAGGTGTCAGGTATCGGGTGACGGGTGGCAGGGGCCGGATTGTGGGGGTCCGCAAAAACTCACCATAGACCGCGGGCCCGCCGCGGCGGGACAACGGACAACGGACAACGGACCACTGACCCCTGACTTCTGCACTTCTTGGTTTGATTCGGCTTTTGGCAAGGTGACGCCATGACAAAGTTTCTGCCCGCCCCGTGAATTGCCACAGACTCGCGGAAAAACGCCTGGAAATTCTCCAGCAAGGTGATATCATTCCGTCGCATGAATTCCCACAGTAAACAAATTGCGGCAGTGAATAACACGACAGAAGAATTCCCACCCCGCCCCGTCCAACCTCGCGACGAGGCACGCGGCCGTCTCTGGCAGTACATCCTAGCCTTCTTTGCCGGAACGGCGCTCGTCGGAACTCTCACCACGCTTCATATTTTGGAGAAAGAAAAGGCTGCCATTGCCTATTGGCAGGACCAACAGTCGACCATCGTGGACGACCGGGCGCGTCAGATTTCAAACTGGCTGGGGGAACGCCGAGCCGATACAAGGCTGCTTTCCTCATATCTTTCCGTTCAGCAACTACTCCATCCGGTTGAGAAGTCGGGTTCGAGTGGCGTTTTTCAGACGAGCGTACTGGAAGACGTTTCAATGCTCATGGACCAGTTCGCTTTCACACACGGCTACGCAGGCATCTACCTTATCAGCCCGGAGGGACGTGTGGCAGCCCGGTCCGGGAGCTCGGAGAGCGTGTCGCCCGCAGTGATTGAAAGCGCGCGCAACGTCTTGCAGGGCGACGCCTCTTGGGTTGGCCTCGTGGGCGAGACTCCGGCGAACAGTTTTGTATATTTCATTTCCCCGGTCTTTGCAGGTATGCGCTCCAAGGTGGAGGCGAAGCCCTCGCCATCGTGCGTTGGCGCGATCGCCTTGCAAATCGACCCCAAAAGAAGTCTGTTTCCACTCTTGGTGACGGAGGGTGTGCCCACGCGCAGTGGTGAAACCCTGCTCTTGCGACATGAAGGGAACGAAGTGATTTACTTCTCACCGCTTCGCAACGTACCTCTCACCCAAGGGTTTTTGCGCCGTCCTCTCTCGGTGTTAACGACCAAGCCTGGGTGGGAAGACAAATCTTTGAGCGGAGAGATGTTGGATTATCGTGGCGTCCCTGTCATGAGCGCCGAGCGGCGTATCCCGCTGACTGATTGGACACTGGTGAGAGAGATTGATCGCAAAGAAGCGCTTGAAGACTTTTACCAAACAGCTCGCCTCGAGGCGATGGTGGGAGCGTGTATTGTTCTGGCTTTCGCCTATGTGTTGATCGGGTACCGGCGGAAGATGCTGGCTCGCGCCCTGGAAGAGAGGGTGGAACACCAGCAGGCAATCCTTGCCATCCAGGCGTTTGCGCAGCAGATGGTGGACAATGTTCCGGTGGGTTTACTGATCCTCTCTCCTGACCTGAACGTGCTATCGGCCAACCGAACGTATCTCGAAGCGTTCCATCTGCGCCCGGAAGAAGCCATAGGGCGGTCTCTGCCCGAAGTCATACAAGCAGTAGGGCCGCCACGCCGGATCACTGGCGCCACGGGGCCTAGCAGCGGGCCGCATGATGTGCTGGTGGATCTGGCCGCGCCAGGGGGAATAGGCACCCGGCCCGCCCGGCTCACTCTGACCGAGATCTCAAACGGGCAGGGCAAGGGTCGCCTTTTGCTGACCGTGGAGGACCTGACGGAGAGCGAGCGCCTGCGGACGGCTGCCGAAGCTTCGGGGCGCCGCCTGCGAGAACTGGTGCAAAGCATTGACGCGATCGTTTGGGAAGCCGAGGCCCAGACCCATCAATTCACTTTTGTGAGCCAGCGGGCTGAACAGATCCTGGGCTATCCTGTCGGGCAGTGGCTTAGCCAAGCTGATTTCTGGGAGCAGCATCTCCATCCGCTCGATCGCGAACAGGTTGTGGGCGCGCGCCGACAGGCGATCGCGGAGGGGCGAGATCACAGTCTTGAATACAGGGTGCTGGCGGCGGACAGTCGCCAGGTTTGGCTGCACGATACAGTCCATTTGGTTTTGGATGCGGAGGGGCGCCCCATCCAACTCCGCGGGGTGGCCATTGACTCCACCAAGGGGAAGCTGGCCGAGGAGGCGTTGCGGGCTTCCGAGGAAAAGTACAGATTGCTTTTTGCAGGAAACCTCGCCGGGGTCTTCTATGCGAATCTGGACGGCACCGTCCTGGATTGTAACGACGCGCTGGTTCGGATTCTGGGCTACGACTCGCGCCAGGAGCTTCTCGGCCGCAACCTCTCGGATTTCTTCTCTGATCCGGCAGATCGAGAGCAGCTATCGAAGGCCCTGCTTCAGGGAAAGGCGCTGGCCAATTTTGAAGAACCGGTGCGCCGCAAGGACGGGAGCTTGATATGGCTTCTGATGAATGCCTGCTTGATGGAAGGGCCGAGGGGGCAGCCGGCGATCGTTCAGGCGACATTGATTGACATCACGGAACGCAAAGCGGCGGAAGCAGAAAGAATGCTTCTGATGACCGCTATCGAACAGTCGGCAGAAGGGATCATGATCACCGATGCCAAGGGTACCATCCGGTACGTCAATCCCGCCTTCAGTCGTGTTTCGGGTTACTCCCGCGAAGAAGCCCTTGGGAAAAACCCGCGCATTCTCAAGTCTGGAAAGCAAGACGTGGCTTATTACAGGAAACTTTGGACGACCATCCTGGGCGGCGAAATCTGGCAGGGTGAGATCACCAACCGCCGCAGCGACGGGAGTCTCTACCCGGAGCAGATGACCATCACGCCGGTGCGTGACCAGCGCGGGAAGATCACTCACTTCATTGCTATCAAAGCGGAGGTGACAGAACGAAAGCGCCTCGAGCAGCAGCTTCGGCAGGCGCAGAAAATGGAAGCGGTGGGGCGGCTGGCGGGCGGGGTGGCGCACGACTTCAACAATCTGCTCACCATTATCAGTGGTTACGGCGGACTTCTGCTCGAGCATCCCGGCATCATCGAACCGCTGCGGGGTTATGTCAACGAGATCAGGGATGCCTCGGGCCGGGCCGCCTCCCTGACGCGCCAGCTTCTTGCCTTCAGCCGGCAGCAGGTGTTGGCGCCGCGAGTTCTGGGTCTGAACGCCGTGGTCGCCAATATCGAGAAGATGCTGAAGCGGTTAATTGGTGAGGATGTTGACTTGGTCACGATTCTGGGGGAGCGCTTGTGGCCTGTCAAGGCCGATCCGGGGCAACTCGAACAGGTGCTTCTGAATCTGGCGGTCAACGCGCGCGATGCCATGCCCAACGGCGGCGTATTAACCATCGAGACGGCGAACGTGGAAATGGACAGCACTTCTGCCCAGACCCACTTTCCTCTCTCGCCGGGCCCCTATGTTCTGCTGGCGTTTAATGACACCGGCATCGGGATGGATGCCGAGACACAAGCCCGCATTTTTGACCCATTCTTTACCACCAAGGACAAGGGAAAAGGCACCGGCCTGGGGTTGGCAATGGTCTACGGCATCGTCAAGCAGAGCGGGGGATACATTTGGGTCTACAGCGAAGTGGGGAAGGGGACTACCTTCAAGATTTACTTGCCTCGAACCGCGGAAGAGGTTGATGAGTCGGGCCCCGGGCAAAGTGGAATCAAGGCCCAACAAGGGACAGAGACGCTCTTGCTGGTGGAGGATGAAGACGCAGTCCGGGCGCTGGTGCGAAATGTCTTGAAGGAGAGAGGTTATAGGGTCATGGAAGCCAGCCGCGGTGAAGACGCACTGGAACTCGCGGAACAGTACTGGGGGCAGATCGATCTGCTGGTGACCGACGTGGTTATGCCGCAGATGAGTGGACGCGAACTCGCCCGCCGTCTCGCTAACTTGCACCCGCAGATCAAAGTGCTGTACATCTCGGGTTACACGGACAACGCGGTCTGGTATCAAGGCGGGCTCGATTCCGGCGGGGCATTCCTGCAAAAGCCTTTTTCTTCCGAGGTGCTGGCTCGCAAGGTGCGAGAGGTATTGGACGGTCCTCCCCACGGGCGTTCCTAACAGCTCGCGGCGGCGGACGTCCCGCGAGGCGGGATAGCCCATGGCGTCAGGAGCAGACGGTCGGCACTTTGAGCGTCACTGGGCGCGAACATGAGAACTCAGTTTTCCCACCGCCGCGAGAGCGTCGCGATCCTGCGGGTCGCTCTTCAGGCCCGCCTGATACTCCCTCATCGCCTCCGCCCTTCGGCCCTGGGAGAGATAGAGTGCGCCTAATTTGAAGTGGGCTTGGCTGTTCTGTTGCTGCGGTGAAAGGGACAGCGCGGTGCGGAGTTCCGTCTCCGCAGATGCATTCTGGCCCGTCTTCCCATAAGCGATTCCCAGGTTCAAGTGAGGGTTAGGGTCGTCGGGTTTCAGTTCAATGGCTTTATGGAGGAAGGAGACAGCCTCCGCGTAGCGCCCCTGGTTGGTACACACCAGCCCCAGGTTGTTCAAAATGGATGAGTCGTTAGGGGCCAACCTAAGGGCCTCACGCCACTCCTGTTCGGCAAGCTTCACGTCTCCCCGCTGCCAATGGATCAGTCCGAGCCCGCCGTAACCCCTGACATTCGGCTCGATCTCGACGGACCGGCGAAACTGTTCTTCGGCCTCAACAGTCCGCCCCTCCCCCAGATAGAGCTTTCCCAACGCATTTCGAGCGTTGGAATTCAAAGGAAAAAGGGAGACGGCCGTGCGCAACTCAGGCTCCGCGAGTTCGAGCGAATGCGTATCCATGTACGCGACGCCGAGGTATAGGTGTGAGGCTGCATTATTTGGATCGAACTCGAGGGACTTTTTCAAAAAATCAACCGCTTCTGGGTATTGCTGGTTTTTCAGACACACCATCCCGAGGTCGCCTAATGTATACGGGTCTTGCGGCGCCATTTTGAGCGCTTCATGCCACTCTCGCTCGGCCGACTCCGCATCCCCCATTTCCCAATAGGTTGTCCCCAGAAACTCCCTGACATAGAAAGCGTCAGGACAAGCGGCCAACGTGTTCGTGTAAAGCGTCAAGTCATTTTTCCAATCGCGATTGCGCGTGACGATGCGGAACGAACAAAGTGCCACCAGGAGGACGAACGCGGTGGCAAGTGCCCTGCTCCAGACAGCGCCGCGGGCTGAGGCTCGAGCCCGCAATCTCAGGAATCCCCAACCCAGTAACCAACAAAAGCCTACAGACGGCAGGTAGAGATACCGTATCTCGAAAGCAGCACCGATCGGCATCCAACGGGCGTTCAGGGCCGGAGCCAGCGGCACCAGCATCCACAGGAGCCCGAACGATAGGGGCCGGGCGTGGCGCCACAAGAAAAAGAAAAGGGCGCCGCATACTGTTAAGGCAGCTACCCCCCCAACGACCGCCGGAACGAACCAGCCGGAGGGGGGGTGGAAAGGGCAGAACACGCGGAGGTCCAAGGGCCAAAGAACATTCCAAAGATATTGACCTATCAGGGCGATAGCGGATACAAATGTTTGGTACCAAGTGAGATCGTAATTCCGACCCGACCTCAGTGCCCCCAAAACGCGAACGCGGAACACAAGGTACGCAACGGTCAGGAGCCACAGCACCGCGTAGCGCAAAACTTTTTGAGCCGGCCTCGTTTCCGCACGGTCGGCGCGGTAGAAGTGTTCGTAGACGGTGGCCAGCAGTGGCAGCGTCACCGCCTGCTCCTTGGAGAATATAGCCAGCGCGAAGCTCCCCGCCATAGCAAGCTGCGCGAAGTACGAAAATCTCCCGCCAGGCCGCGCCACTGCCAAGAAAAACCAGAAAGTGAGCAGGTAGAATATGCTCAACTGCAAATCGGGGCTGGCCGCAATCCAGGCAATTGCTTCAGTGTGGATAGGATGGATTGCAAACAATACGGCTGCCATTAATGCCAAATTGCGGTCCTGGAACATCCGCTTCGTAAGTAGAAAGACAGCACACACGACCGCCCCGTGAAGGACGATGTTGGCCAGATGAAAGCCGAAAGGGTGAGGCCCGAAAACTTGATAGCAAAGCAGATACCCCACATTCATTAAGGGCCGATAATATTTCAGGGCCTCCACACCGAGGTAAGAGGAGACCGGAGTCGTAAAGATTTTCGCCAAATGGTGGAAATTGCGGATGTAGGGGTTATCCAGCACCTGCATCTCGTCGTCAGAAACGAAGCCGTTGCGCAGGGTATTTAAATAGGGCAAAGCCGCACCGACCGCCAAAAAGGCAATCAGTGTGAGGTCCGAAAAGCGGGACAAGCCCTGCCGCCCGCTCACGTCGGAAGGAAGATTGGGCTGCTGCTTTTTCAGCCCAACGCTCAGGGGCGCCCGGGAAGAACCTCCACTTCTTCTCCCGGACCCGCCGCGGCCGTGGCGTTGCTGACCGGCTTTATCTGAACGTAGCGGGGCCATGTTATCGAGGTCGGACTTCCATTTTGATTTCACGTCCGACTCTAATGTACACCTGACCACCTCCGCGAACAATGCTCCAGCCCACCGCGGAAGTTGGCCGAAGAAGGGCTTGAGGCGAAGCGCAAGGCGGCCTCAGAAGAGGCCATGGCGATTGAAGCTTGATTCGAGGGGGCCGCTTGGCGTAGAATCCTGCGAGAAAGCGCGATTGAAAGCGGAGATTCCGGCGTAGGGCACTCCTGCCCAGGATGCCAAAATGGAAATCCTGGGACAGGCGCTGCCGGGGGAGGCGCTTGTATGCAACGCGGGCTTGGCTGGGCGGAGAGGTCCATGAACTGCGGGTTCTCGGGCGGAGCAGGTAAGCCCCTGTTGCTCGTGTGTCTGGCGCTCGGGCTAGCTTGGCCCGCCTCCGCACAGCAACGACACAGAGTGCTGATCGCGGGTTTCGAGGTCCAACTCCAGGGTACGGTTCGCCTGGAAGAGGGGAAGAAGCATGTCGCAGACGCGGACGTGCGCCTGGAAGATCCGCAGGGCCGGGTCGTCGGAGAACAACCAGTCAGCACGAACGGGCAATTCTGTTTCTCAGGTCTTCCCAAACTCGCATATACTCTCATCGTGACCGCCGACGGCCATGGGACTTACGTTCAGCGGCTGGACCTAACGAATGAGGGAGGCACGACCAACGTCAATATCGTTTTAAGGCCCATCAAGAACGAGGAAATAACCGCGCCCGCTGATGGGGCCCGCACCGACGCCACGGCACCAAAGAAAGCCCGCAAAGAGTTGGAAAGGGGGGTTCGCGCCTCCGAGGAGCGCAATCTGAGTGAGGCGCACGCCCATTTCGAGAAGGCCGTCAAGATCTACCCCTGTTATGCACGGGCTCAGGTGGATCTTGCCTTGACGCTGATGCGAGAACGCGACTCGCCGCATGCCGAGGCGCCACTCAAGAAGGCGATCGAGTGCGATCCCGACTTCGTGCAGCCTTACCTCCACCTTGGGCGGCTCTTTAACGCCGAGCACCGCTACGACGAGAGCCGCAGCGTCCTGGCGGATGGAGTCCGCCGAGCGCCCAGTTCCTGGCAGTTGTACTATCACCTCGGGCAGGCCGATGAAGGCCTTAAGAACTACCCGCTGGCCGAGCAGGAACTCCTGCGGGCGTTGTCGTTCCGCCCCGACGACTCTGCCGCTGTCCACGAGAAACTCGCTGACGTCTGCTTGAGGGAGAATGCTTACGATAAGGCTTACGCGGAGATGCGTGCCTATCTGCGGACCGATCCCGACGGACCATACGCCGCCAGAATAAGAGCCGCCATGCAGAAGTTGGAATCGGCGGGCCTCGTCCACCCAACGCAGAGTCAGCTCATCTCAGGGCCGCCGAAGTTGTAGTTGTCGGTTGATTAGTTCGCGAGGCGGCGCAGGGTTCTCGCCTGCGCCAGTCGTGGTTGGCGCGTGCTCCGGGACCCAATCCCCAGCAACCGCCTTTCAGCCCGCTTGAGCGGGCGGCATCATTTAGCCCATGGCGTGAGCCATGGGACCGAGTCCCCAGCAACCGCCTTTCAGCCCGCTTGAGCGGGCGACATCATTTAGCCCATGGCGTGAGCCATGGGACCGAGTCCCCAGCAACCGCGTCTCAGCCCGCTTCAGCGGGCGACATCATTAGAGATTATCCTTGTCGTATTTCACCCCGTGCCTTTTGAGCAAGGCAGCAACCTCTTCTTCGTAAGTCAGCTTGCGATGGTGCGCTTCCTGGTTGAGGATGTAATTCCTTACTTCCTCTATTTTCGAGGGGCTGACGCTGAAGCCGGCGTACCCGATTTGCCAGGCAAAGCCGACGGCGGGCCAGCGTTCATTCGCCACCTTTGACGAATTGGCTTTGACCTTGTCCATCATTTCGGAGAGCGAAAGGGCGGCAGGAAGCACGAACAACAAATGAACATGGTCTTTCGGGCCGTTTACAAGCAGTGATTGCCCTTTAAGGCGTCCGATGATCCCTCCCATGTAGGCAAACAATTCCTCCTTGATTGTAGTCGTTAAGAGGGGCCGGCGGTCTTTGGTGCTGAAAATGGCGTGAATGATCAAGCTGCTGTACGTGTGTGGCACTCGTTCCTCTTGAATCCGGTTGATGTCGCCCCTGGCGGGGCTCACGGTTTCTTAGCCATCCCTCATCCCCATAGCTGACGCTATGGGCTAACCGATGTCGCCCGCCACGGCGGGCTTATTGCCGAAGCGCACGCCGTTTCTTACCCCTGGGAGGGGCGCAAGGGTCCGGTGCTCCCTAGCCTCCACGCATTCACTCCCGCAAAACGCTGGGCAGGGGAAAAGAAAAAGCGGGTTGGGCCGCGAGGCCCAACCCGCCAGAGAGTTCCTGCTGCGGAAGGGGCGGTCTGTGAACCACCCCTTGTGTGGAACTCAGAAGGAAACACGCAAGCCAAGCTGGATCATCCGCGTGTATTGGCCCGCCGCCCCCGCCGCCGCCCCTATCGCGTTGAACTGGTTGGTTGGGCCGTAGAGCGCACCGAAGTCGGGCTCATCCAGCAGGTTGAGGCAAGGATTGTTCCAGCATGCATCGGAGAATTCCATGTGATTGGTCGCGTTGAACATCTCCATGTAGAATTGAATGCCCACGCGCTCCGTGATCCGAGTATCCTTGGTGATGCCGAGGTCGAGATTGTAGCGCGACATCCCGCGCAGATCGCCCGTAGTCATACTCCGTCCGTCGATACCCGGAAACATCGGCCGGAACTGGCTGAATATCTGCTGCGCATTATTCCCGAACAAGTTAATGCCCGGTCCACCATTGGAAGCGTTGCCATTCGAGCCGGCAAGTCCGGTTTCCGTGATGCCGAATTTGGGTGAGTTGCTGAGCGTCGCGGTGTTAACACTCACCGGTACGGCCCCGGCGCAGATGCCCGCATAGCCTTCGCCGAACTCCTGGCAGGAACCGGTGTACATCGGTATGGGATAGCCGGTCCCGAAAGTGAAGAGGGGCGAAATGGACCAGCCACCGATGATTCTGCTCAGCACCGGGTTTGAGCTCGCGAAGCGTCGGCCTTTGCTGAAAGGCAGTTCGTACGTACCGAGGAGGTTAAAGACGGCTTTCCGGTCCCAGAACTGCGGTCCGTAGTCGACTCGGTAGTTCCAGGGATTGGTGGAGTCGGCTTCGGTATATTCCTGGTTAATGGATTGGGTGCCGAGGCTGTGTTGATAAGTGAGGTTGCCATTGAACGTCAGGCCATGTGAAGCCCGCTTTTGCACCGAAATGACCAGGGCCTGATAGTTGGAGAAGCCGTCGGTCGTGTCCGCCAGAGCAAGCTCGGCCTGGTTGGTCGAGATGAGGGCGGGCCCGAATACGAACGAGCTGTCCATGTCAGCCCACATACTGGTTACCGAGTTGGTGACAATGTTGCCATATTCTTGAGAGGCGACGGCGGCCGTGCAATTCGCGAAGCCGCCGCAGTAGGCGCTGCCCGCCAGGGCCTTCTCGAAGAAGGGCTGTGTGGCGCTCATCGAGACGGCGCTCTTTTGGCCCGGCAGCGCTTGGCCTGTCAGGGCGGACCAGACGTTGGCGTAAGCTTGGGCGAAGGTCTGCCCGCCATAATTCATCATCCAGGGGACATCATTCAAGTCGATACCCTGGTAGAGGTGCTTGGCCCAGTTGCCCGCGTAGCCTACTTCCAGGATCATATCACCTTTCAACTGCCGCTGGATACTGACGTCGATCTGGTCCGAGGTTCCGGGCCGGAAGTTGTAGCCCAACGATTCGGCGAGAGGCGAATAGGGGGCGTTAACGCCCGGCTGCACCGGGCTCGCCAGGGTTTGCGAAATGGCCGGGAAGGGCGCGACGTTCCCATCCACGCCGATCCTGAACGCATTGGTCGGGTCCACCCCGCTGGGGCCCAGGCACTGGCCGGAGGTCGAGGCGCCATAGCACGATACCGGCTGTAGGAAGCCATCGCCCAGGGAGGGGCCGGAAATCTGGTCTATAGCGTTGATCCGGTCGTAGAAACGACCGTACCCCCCACGGACCACCGTGGACTTACCGCCGAACAGCTTGCCTAGCAAGCCCTCGCTAACGTTGGGGTTCCACGCCAGAGAAACGCGCGGGCCGAAACCCCCGTAAAAGGGAGCGTACGGATATTTCAATCCGGCGCCCACCGCCCTGATCGGCGTGAACCCGATTGTCGGGTTGTACACCTGCCCGGCCTGCGCGGCTGCCAGGCGATTGCCCAGATAATTCTCCGGCGTAAGGATGTTGCCGGCAGGGTCCACCTCAATATCCTGCTCGCCGTTTAGTTCATAGGGCGGCATCTGCACGCTATAGTTGAGACCGTAACTGAGGGTGAGACTGGGCTTGATTTTCCAGGTGTCGCTGAAGTAAAGGCTGTAATCATCATCTTTATCGAAAGTGACCAAAGGCGTACCGAGAGGATTCAGGTTCAGGTTCGCCCCAGTGCGGGTGGCGACAATCGAGGATTCACCCACTATGCCCAGCAACTCGCCATACCAGCTCTTGTAGGTACTGAGCTCGTCGTCGGGAAGGCAGTTGGCAGAGAGGGTACTGGTGCACGGCTGCGGCAGGTATTTGGGGTCCATTACCACGCTGCTGCCGTTGGTGAGTTGATAGACGAGCTGGGTCAGCCCTCCCACCACGTTGTCGTACCGGTTGAAGTGCATCCAAATGTGGTGTGCTTCGCCCCCGAACTGGAAGAGGTGGGTGCCCCTGAGCCAAGTCAGCGTGTCGCGGTAGTCAAAATCGTGCGCGTCCCAGAGCCGGGGGCGGGCACTCTGGGTGTTAATGTTCATGGGGATCATGTTGGCGGACTCGCCGAATTCCATCGCCCCCGGAATGCCTGAAATCTGGGGCACAGCGCCCGCCCGGTCCCACTGCCAATAGTCTCGCTTATAGCCGAAGCGGAAGTCGTTGGTCAGCGTGGGCGAAAGCGTGGTGGTGAGCCCCGTCGTAAAGAGACGTGGCTGGAGTGGCTGGCTGGAACCTGAGGCGGGGTCACCCTTCGTGTCGCCCGGCAGCAGGCCTCCGTAGTCTACCTGGGCGGTATTAGGATTGCTCTCCCGGTAATATCGCCAAGTGCTGAAGAAGCGATTCTTCGCCCCGAAGTCGTGGTCGACTCGGACCGTTCCGATGTCGTCCCTGAGCGGGTAGCTCAAATTGGCGCGATAGCCGTAGGTGTTCCCGTAGTGGTCGCCATCAGCCATGTCGTTAGGCTCGGGTTCGTATTTGGACCAGATTTGGCTCGCTACCGGGTTGAGATAGACGCCGCGCGGATCACAAGGCAGCCCGCCGCTGGGCCCGCATTGAGTGGAAGTGTTCTTAGGCGCAAAGTTATACTGCACGAGGGTACCATTAGCGTCAGGGAGTTGCAGGATGCCTGCCTTCAGGTTGTCCGACGGTACAAGGACCTCAATCGGGCCTGAGCGCGGGTAACGCTCGCCTTCATAATTCATGAAAAAGTAGGTCTTGCCACCCAATAAGGGCGGCAGCAGGGGACCGCCCACGGCGCCGCCGAAACGGTTAAGATGGAACGTGGGCTTCTTATCGCCAACGAAATTGTTGTACCAGTCGTTGGAGTCCAACACTTGACCCTGGTAGTAATCGTAGGCCGCGCCGTGGAACGCGTTGGTGCCGCGCTTGGTGACCACCATCGCCTGGGCGCCGGTGGACGAGCTGAAGTCGGCGGTCATGTTGTTGGTGTTGACCTTGAACTCCTCGACGCTCTCTATCGGCATGGGGAGCACACCGCGGTTACCATTGATATAACCGTTGTCACCTTCAAGAACGCTGGTGTTGCTGGCGCCGTCCACCATGAAGGTGTTCTCGTCGCTCATGGCGCCGCCGACTTGGCCGCCTGTTTCGTTGCCCCCTACATCTCCATGATAAGACGGCGCCACGGTGGGTTGATAGTAAAGTAAACTCGTGACGTCACGATCCGTGCTGGGCATGTTGAGTATCGCGCCACCCGAGAGGCTCGTGCCCATGGTGGAGTTCGTCGTTTGCAGCTCCGCGCCAACGGTGGCACGGACTTCTACGGTTTGCGTAGCTGCCCCCACTTCAAGCGCCACGTTGAAGGTGTAATCCTTACCCACTTCCAATGTCGCGTTCGTAATCTCGGCTTTGCGGAAACCCTTCGCATCCGCGGTGATGGTGTAAACGCCGACCCTGAGGCCCACAAATTCATAATGGCCGGCCTTGTTAGTTTGCGTCGTGCGCGCTTCATTCGTTGAGGTGTCGACCACCATAACAGTGGCTCCTGGCACCACGGCGCCTGACGGGTCGGTGACGGTTCCGGCCACGTTGGCCGACGACAGAGTTTGCGCCGAAACAGACACCGCAGCGACAGCCAGCATGAACAAAAAAGCAAGAATAATCCCCAAGTTTCGCATCATCTATACCCTCCTGTAGGATTGATCCACGCGACGCTCGAGATGAGGCTGGCAAGCCTCCAGTGGATCCACGTTTCCATTGAATCTTGTTCGAGGGCGAGGAGTGAACGTAAGTCTCGTTGGTGGCAACCGCCCATAGCCTTTGCCGCAACGTAGGCCGCCAGACCGTTGCGTCCCTTTCTGCCTGCACTCTTATAAGAGTTCCCGACTACCCTAACCCGATGCTCCCCGTAAAATTGGGGAGTCCTTGTTACCGCTTTGCTTTCGCAGAAAGTTACGGAATTATTGCACTCGCGTTAAAAACCGACGAAACGAAGGGGGAACATATAGCAACTCAAGTCTAGTTGTCAAGCCAAACTTGGGGCATTCCTCCCTTGCCCGTCTGGGCTTAATTTCAATTCAGAAGAAGTGGGATCCAAGACTCTCCTCACGGGTCTCAAGTGCAATCAAGCCCGGGGACAGGACGACATTAGCCTCTGCTCCGGGTACACCCCCACTTCTACCCATCTTCCGTGGAGCAATCGAGATTCCAAAGCAGTCACCGCACCTAAGCACATGATTGTGTTAGTGATAGTGTCTCCGGCCAAGTTTCACGTTGCGCCGGAGAATCCCAAAAAAAGAATATCTATACAAAAAACTGTAATCCCTCCCGAACTCTGGAGTTTCCTTCGCTGAGCGTTGGTATCATTTGGGACGGGACCCGTTTCGAAACGCCGGTCATTCCCGCGAAAGCGGGAATCCAGTCCGTCGACAGCGCATTTCCGAGGGTTTGGCGAGTGGATTCCCGCTTTCGCGGGAATGACTGCGGTGTGCGGCCACCTGCACAGAGTTTGGCGGTAAGAATCTAAAAAGTAGAAGTCAATCGAGCCAGCCACCTCTTCCTTGCAGGCGCCTACAAGCCCTCTCTCTGCCGGTACCACTCGACTCACAAACGGTTTTGCGCCGCCATCATTTACTCCACGTGCAAACGAAATGTCAAGGATAAAATGACGGAGTGCTCCCCGCCGACCACCTACCATCTATCACCTTACATGTTATTTGGCTGGAAGCTTATAGCTAACTGAAAACCCACCAGGGCCGGGATTCTCAAGGGTAGTTTTTAGCTGCGGGTTCGTTTGAACAGCTCTAATAAAATCGGTGAGCTCTTCCCTGAGGTCGGTGACGTTGTGCGCCACGATGACACCTCCCGGTCTGACGATGGGGATGACCATGTTGAGGTACTTCACGTAGTCCTGTTTCCAGGCGTCAATAAAGACGAAATCATAAGGGCCGGGGAGTTTGGGAACTTCCTCGAGCGCATCGCCCAGTTTGAGTGTGATGACGGAATCCAAGCCTGCCGCTCGGAAATTACCCTGGGCAAGCTTCGCCCGGCCCTCGTCAATTTCCAGGGTCAGCAGATGGCCGCGCTCCTTGCGCAGGCCCATCGCTATCCAAATCGAGGAATAGCCGTTCGAGGTGCCGATTTCCAACCCCTCCCGGGCGTGGACTTTCTCTGCCAAGGCGCGCAGGAACGCGCCTTCATCGGGATTGACATTCCATAGGTTGCCTTCGTTCTGGCGCATCCATTTCAAGCGCTCCAGGGCGCGTGCGTCGGCGCCACCTTGCGCGGGCGTGTTCTTGGAAAAGGCAAAGAGAGAGAATGCGGTCAAGAGCAGTTGGATACAGATGATCTTGAATGGGGCAGTCGACATAGTCATTCCTTTTCGAGAAAAGTCTGCTTGCCAGACGCGAACGGGGGACAACGTCCTACGCATTTCGACAATCAGCCGGTGCGTTAGCAGGATGCTGAAAAAGCCGTCTAGCCTGTCATTCCGAGGAGTCCCGATCTGATCGGGACGACGAGGAATCTCGCATGTCCTTTGTTTCCAGAGCGAGATTCCTCCCCTTCGCTCCGCTCTGGGTCGGAATGACAACGTTCACAAACGTTTTTCAGCATCCTGTTAGGGCGAAGAACGCTTGCGGCGACGCCGATGGAGGAGTTTGAAGCATTTCGGGTTTCCTGGCAAGAGCCAGGAAGAAGGGGGCTAGGAATTGGGGGCTGGGGACTGGGGAAGAACAGTAGGCAGTCGGCAGAAGGGGAGGGTAGTCCAAAATCCAAAATCTAAAATCCAAAATCGCCCTAGCCCCCCAGTCCCCAGTCCCTAGCCCCTAGCAGGATGCTGAAAAACCCGCCTCGCCTGTCATTCCGAGGAGTCCCGATCCGATCGGGACGACGAGGAATCTCGCACTGCGTTGAAAATACTCAGAGCGAGATTCCTCGCTTCGCTCGGAATGACAGCTTGGAGGGGTTATTCCGCAGCCTGCTAGCCCCTAGTCCCCGGCAAGGACCTTCTGTCTCTTGCTATTTCTTAGGGAAAGAAGTCTCTTATTGGCGGCTCTTTCCCGGCGATAGACCCCCGCTTTCGCGGGGGTGACACGGGTGGAGAGCACGCCCGTCCAGTGCACGTCATTCCCGCGAAAGCGGGAATCCAGGAACGTGGGATATGCGCTATTTGAGGAGAATTACACGCCGGAAGTTCATCCAGGTGACGACTGCTGCCGCCGCCGGGTCAATGGTGTGTTGCACTAACAAGAAAAGTCCGTGGCGGTTTTTTATGATCGAGGAAGGGCAGACGGTGGCCGCGATTTGCGAGCGCATAATTCCTGCCGATCAAGATCCGGGGGCGACGGAGGCTGGCGTGGTGAATTTCATTGACCTGCAGCTCATGGGTCCCTACAAGCGCCACCGTGCCAGCTACCGTCAGGGCATTAGTGGCGTCGAGCAAGCGAGCTTCAAGATGTTTGGACATCGGTTCACGGAGTTGGGCCCGGAAAGTCAAGACGAGGTCTTGAAGGCGCTCGAAGCGGGCGGGGCGGCGGGAGAAGCCCGGAAAGGTCTCTCATCGAAAGTTTTCTTCTCCCTCATTCTCAGCCATACGATGCAAGGCTTCTACGGGGACCCTCGGCACGGTGGAAACCGCGAGCGAGTGAGCTGGAAAATGCTGGGTTTGCCTTACCCGCCTATTCGCGGACGCCTGCACTACGATTTGACGAAACCCGAGAAGTCGCAACCCAGCTAGAGGCACGGCGGCATCCGGCAGCGTCGCGAGTCGCTGGTCAAGTCCCAGACCAGCCTCAAAAAGGGCGACTGCAAGCGCTTGGAATCCAATCCAAGCCCTTAGGACAGACGGACCAAATGGCGCTGAGACATGTCAATGCGGTGGTGGTGGGGGCGGGCGCCGGGGGCGGCATTGTGGCGAAAGAGCTTGCCGAAGCGGGGTTGAGCGTGGTGCTGCTGGAGCGCGGGAAGTGGTACTCGGCGTTCGACTGCCGCAAAGATGATCTCCGCAATCAGCGCACTTCAGTGCTCGGTTGTGGCTTCGGCCCCGACGACGAGCGCTACCGTCGCGTGGTAGTGGATGCCCAGGGCAATGAGCGGTCCGTATTGCCGAGCGAAGGTGTATACGGCAATAACGCCGCTTGCGTGGGTGGTGGTACGTTCAGCTATGGAGCGATGGCATGGCGTTTCATGGAGAAAGACTTCCGCATGCGCTCCACCTATGGCGCTGTCGAGGGTAGTACGCTGGAAGACTGGCCCATCAGTTACGCGGACCTCGAGCCACACTATGAGAAAGCCGAATGGGAAATCGGGGTTTCAGGAGATGACTCCAGGAACCCCTTCCACGCCCCACGCAAAAAGCCCTTGCCGATGCCTCCTCATCCGCCCGGGCGCGAACACGAGATTTTGAGACCGGCAGCCGAGCGGCTGGGCCTGCATCCTTTTGACATCCCCATGCTGCGGAACACGGTGCCTTACAACGGCCGGCCGGCGTGCATGCGCTGCCGTTGGTGTGTGGGATTTGCCTGCGAGGTCGACGCGAAGAACGGCACCCACAACACCGCGATCCCCAAGGCGCTCGCCAGCGGAAACTGTGTGCTGCGCGCCGAGTGCGTGGCGAAGGAGATTCTAACTGACGACCGTGGGCGGGTTAGGGGCGTGGCCTACTTCGACTCCCAAGATGGACTCCAGGTACAGTCCGCAGACTTGGTTGTAGTGTCCTGCTCGGCTACAGAAACTGCGCGTCTTCTCCTTAATTCCAGGAGCAAGCTGTTTCCTAATGGCCTCGGGAACCGCTACGACTGGGTGGGAAGGAATCTCCAGGGACATGGCTATGCGGGCGCTTATGGGCTGTTTGATTATGACGTGTACGACGACATTGGTCCGGGCGCCTCCATCGCCATCTCTGATTTCAACCACGGAAACCCCGGCTTGGTGGGCGGTGGTGTTCTTTGCAATGAATTCATCCGCTTGCCTTACCAGTTTTCCTCCATGATTCCACCCACCCTGCCAGGCTGGGGAAGGGCCCATAAAGACTTCATGCGCCAGGCGTACCGGCGGTGCATCATCGTCATGGGCCCAGCGCAGGAGATGCCGGTCTTTGAAGCAAGGGTTCAAGTGGACGCGCGCGTCAAGGACAACTGGGGAATACCGGTAGCGCGTCTCTCCGGATCAAACCACCCGCACACCCGGGAAGTCGCAAGATTCCTCGCCTCCAAATCTGAGGCTTGGCTCAAGGAGGCGGGAGCAATCACCACCTGGCAGAAGGCCCCGCCAGTGGGCCTGAGCGGAGGGCAGCATCAGGCTGGAACTTGCAGAATGGGCAACGACCCTAAAACCTCGGTGGTCAACAGGCACTGCCAGGTGCATGACGTGGATAATCTGTTTGTCGTGGATGGCAGCGTTCACGTTACGAATGGGGGTTTCAATCCGGTGCTCACTATTATGGCTATAGCCTACTACGCCTCCGCTCATCTGGTGGAAGGATGGAAAGGCACGCGATTCCGCGGCTGAGGTGTGGCTCGGATTCTGGCTTTGCTCCCCGTAAGGGGAGCACTTTGAGTAGCCGTGGGTGAAACCCACGGATAGGAACGCATCAAGCGAGATCCGGCCCTGAAGGGGCCGAACAGCCTTGGACAACCCCTTGCGGGGTTGGGCATCATTTTGGGCAACCGTCCACCGTGGGCTTGCACCCACGGCTACTCACGGTCCACCGCTTCACGGTGGGAACATGCTCGTGGGTCTGAGGCGAGGCCTCGTTAGCTAATGTCAACTGAACCGCACCCACCACGCTTTCGCAAACTGCTTCTGATTGGAGTGTTAGTTGCTCTTCTCATCCTTCCGGGTGGGAGCCTTTACTACGAATATTCCCAAGGGAAGGCCTGCGCCCGTTGCCATGAAATCTGGCAGCCCTATACGGATTGGCACACCTCCGCGCATCGAAATGTTCCATGCTCTGCCTGCCACGGGGATGTGTTCACGCTGGAAACGAGATTCCATTGGAGCAATATTCGCTGCTTGGCCAGCCATATCTCGGGCAATTTGCCCGAACACGTCAGGCTGAAAACCAGGGACGCTTTGCAGGTGAACGACCGATGCCGGAATTGTCACCAGGAGGAATATGCCGAATGGGCGGCCAGCTCGCACAGCGTCACTTACGCGGAAATCTTCTTGGACAAGAAGCACAACCGGCAGCAACTACTGATGGACGACTGCCTGCGCTGCCACGGGATGCACTTCGAGGGAGGAATTCGCGAGCTGGTGACGCCCGTTGATACTCGAGGTCCCTGGCGCCTCTGGAGGCCGGAGCTCGCCAGCCGCCCCGCAATCCCTTGCCTGACCTGCCACCAGATGCACCGTGAGGGCCCCACCTTGATCCGGCCCGCCGTGAAGGCGGTGAATGCAAGTCCAGCGGAGGAGATAAACCGGCCTTCTCTTGCGCTCTTCGATCGGCGGGAGCTCGAGCACGTTTCCGTGCAGCGCCTTCCTTTGCCCAAGATGCGCGAAGAGGCGAGGGCCGTCAAAATCAGTCCGGACCCTCGCCAGACGCTTTGTTACCAGTGTCATGCGCCGCTTTCCACTTTTGAAGTTGGCTCCGGAGATGACCGGACACCCATCGGCGTGCACGAAGGGCTGAGTTGTCTCGCCTGCCATGAGAAGCACGGCCAGAAGACCCGTGCATCTTGCTCGAACTGTCATCCGCAACTGTCGAATTGCGGCCTCAACGTGGAAATCATGGACACTACGTTCCGTTCCACGAAAAGCCCGCACAACATTCACTTCGTCAAGTGTACGGACTGCCACACGAAGGGTGTACCGCGGCGAAAGAAAGAAGCGCGTGATGGGTAAAGGGTAAAGGCTAAAGGCTAGCCTGCTTTAACGTTTTATCCTTTAACGCGACTTTCACAATTGCCCGATAGATGAACGGAAGCGGCGGGTGCTTGACCTGTACAAGTTGCTCCAAGATGGAGTGCAGGAAGTGGCACAAGAGATTAATGCATATTTGCGCCTCAAATACGAATCACTCCGGAATCATTCCGATCGCCCCCAGCCAAGTCTCCACCAACTGAGGCCATCCCGTAATCGGAAGCTTCGTGCGCCGTAGCCCAAACGCATGCCCGCCTTGCGCATACAAATGCATCTCCACGGGAACCCCAGCGTTCTTCAGCGCAATGTAGTAAACCAGCGAGTGGTTTACATTGTCCACGTGGTCATCCTCCGCCTGCAGCAAAAACGTAGGCGGCGTCTGGCTGGTGACAGGAACATCCGGATTCATCTCAAAATTTTTATAGTCAATCCACAGATGCCCCGGATAAAGAGCCACCGCAAAATCCGGGCGGCAGCTTTCTTTGTCGGCCGCATCTACAGCCGGGTACAAACGACGCCCAAAATGTGTGCTCATCGCTGCCACCATATGCCCGCCTGCCGAAAACCCAAGCACTCCAATCTTGTGCGGATCGATATGCCACTCCGCGGCGTGAAAGCGCACAAGCCCCACCGTCCTCTGCGCATCTTCTAACGCCATCGGTGAGTCCGGATACGGTCCTGATTTCGGATATAGTCCCTCACCCGGCACGCGGTACTTCAACAGCACACACGTGATTCCTCTGGATGTCAGCCAGTCACAGACCTCCGTGCCTTCAAGATCGATGGCCAGAATCTGATAGCCCCCGCCAGGAAACACGACCACCGCAGCGCCCGTATTCTTTTCCTTTGGCGCGTAGACCGTCATCGTAGGCCGCGAGACGTGGCCCACCTGAACCCACGGCCTGCCGGCCACCAGCGGGTCCTTCACCGTCCCCGTATCCTCCGGCCCCGCGACAGGCTGCGCATCAGGCACTGCCCCCGGCCATATTGGCACTTGCGTATGTCCCGGCGATGGCTGCCAGCCAGGCGTCTGCGCGCTCAGACCGGCAAACGCAAACACAACACAGAGAGCAAAGAGCAAAGGCTTCATCACAACCCCCACAGCTTAATATTACCAGGCGCTGCCGGAAGCCGCTGATCGGAAACTGTCAAGTTAACCTCTATCCTTCAACCTTTATCCTCACCGCTGGAAGCGGCCTATCAATTCCGCCTGGGCAAGAATGTGACCCTGCATTGCAGCATCAACTTCTTTTCTGGTCGCGGCGGGGCGCAAATTCAGTATCGCGTCAACTGCGTAAAGCCGGATGAAGTAGCGGTGCGGTCTTCCCGGTGGGGGGCAGGGGCCGTTATAGCCCGTTCTTGAAAAGTCGTTGGTCCCTTGCCGTCCCCCGCCGGGCATCTGGTTGTTTCCCGATAAAGCCTCCGGGAGTTTGCGGTAAGCAGCCGGCAGATCATACACCACCCAGTGGACAAAGGTCCCCGAGGGGGCGTCAGGGTCGTCTTCGATGATGGCGAAACTCTGCGTGCCCAGGGGCGGGTCCGTCCAGGTGAGGGTGGGGGAGACGTCCGCGGCCTCGCAGGTAAACCGCTTAGGTATGAAACCGCCCGGCGTGAATGAGGTGGTTTTCAGTTCAATCTTAGAAGAGGCTGCCTTTTGCCCGAGCACCTCCGCAGGCGCCACCAGTGCAACAACCACCATGATGAGTGGTGGCAGCGCAGTCAACGTTCGGTGCAGCAAGACGAGCAGGCCGTCGTGGCGACTGAGCTTGAGCATGGCGGTTATCGCTGCGGAAAAGCAAACGCCTCCAGCATGTCAGCTCGGGCCTTCTCATCCGACGCGATTACCGTGAGCAGGTCTTTTACCGAGATCATCCCGCGATACTGCCCTTGCTGGTTCGTGACCGGCAGGTGGTAAAAGCCGTGCTTCTCCATGAGCCGCACACACTCATCCAAGGGCGTTTCAGGCGGCACAACAGTGAGCTGCGAGGTCATGATTTCAGACACATGCATCCAGGCTGGGCACTTGTTCTCCGCCGCCACTTTGTCTGAAATGTCACTTTGGGAGACGACTCCCAGAAGCTTGCCACTTGACTCGCACACACCGACTGACCGGACCTGTTTCTCCCGCAAGTAGCGAGCGGCCTCGTACACGGTGAAGTCGTCGGCGATTGAGTAGACATCCTTCCTCGATTTGATAAGGTCCCCAACTGTCATAACTCCCCCCACGGAATGATATTGTCCAAAATGTTAGAATGACTCCGGCTCGGTTGCAACCGAAATCGTGCTTGCTCCAAATGGTGATTTCCGATGTTCGGTAGGATAACAGAGACACGTCAAGCTCCTCGACGGGCGTGACGGCAGGAATTGCCCCGGAGGGGCAAACGATGAGTAGTCCCGCGCCTGCGGGATGAAACCCACGGGAAGAAAGCGAAAAAGTGCACCGGCCCCGGTAGGGGCCGGACTGTGGGTCAACCCCGTTGGGGTTGGCGCGACTCCCTCGGCCTCGTTGCCCGCAGGTTGAAACCTGCGGCTACTCAAGGTGGGCCCCTCTGGGGCCATTCCTGCCATCTCGATTTTGACTGAACCTTGGCAGCACAGCCCTGTCAAAGATAAGTGCTGACTGTTTATGTTACGCTTGTTGCGAGGGGGGAATCATGGGGCCTTTTCGTTATCACGTGTTTGTCTGCGACCAGGGGAAGCCCGAGGGTGTCCCGTGCTGTGCCACGCGCGGCTCCGCGAAAGTGATTGAGGCGTTGCGCAAGGAAGTGGCCACGCAGGGGCTTTCTAATGACGTGCAAATCACCGCTTGCGGTTCGATCGGCCTCTGCGATCGGGGTCCCAATATGATCGTTTACCCCGAGGGCACCTGGTATTCCAGTGTGACGCCCCAGGACGTGCCGGAAATTGTGCGAACGCACTTCCAGGCGGGGCGCGTTGTGGAGCGATTAGCAAATAAGGATGTTGCGGCTCTTAAAGAGGAGATTTGTACCAACCGTGACAAGATGCTGGCCGCTCGACGAGCCCAAGAGGCTGCCGGAGTCCTTCCCGACGATCTGAACAGCACGCTTCGCGGGTTTCAGGAAAGTCGCGTGCTACTTACGGCCGTCGAATTGGATCTCTTTAGCGCCGTGGGAAACGGGGCGAGGGCCGATGAGGTATCCGCCAGGACAGGCAGCGACCCCCGCGCCACGGAAATGCTGATGAACGCGCTCGTGGCGCTGGGATGGCTGGCCAAGCAAGATGCGATCTTCCGTAATTCTCTCGCCAGCGCAAGATACTTCGTGGCGGGCTCCGCCGATGACTCGCGCGCTGCTACCATGCATTTGGTGCACTTGTGGCAGACTTGGTCCACGCTCACCGAATGCATCCGTGCCGGCACCTCCGTTTTTCATCAGGAAATGGTTGACCGGGGTGAGGAGTGGACGCGAGCCTTCATCGCCGCCATGCACCGCAACGCGCGGGCGCGGGCGCCGTTGGTGGTCAGGGCCGTAAGAACCGAAGGTGTGACTCGCATGTTGGACGTGGGCGGCGGCTCGGGCGCCTATTCTATCGCCTTTGCGAGCGCGAATGAGAATCTCCAGGTCGATCTTCTGGACTTGGCTACGGTCATCCCTATCGCGCAAGGCCATATCAAGAGTGCAGGCTTGGCAGGGCGCATCAGAACTCGGCCTGGGGACCTGCGCGCGGATAAGTTCGGAGAAGGGTATGACCTGGTGTTCGTGTCCGCTATTTGTCACATGTTGGGTCCCGATGAAAACAAGGACCTCTTGCAGCGTTGCTTCGCGGCCTTGGCCGCAAGGGGCCGCGTTGTGATCCAGGACTTCATCCTCGAGCCTGACAAGACTGCGCCCAAGTCGGCGGCGCTGTTTGCCCTGAATATGCTGGTCGGGACCCAAGCCGGAAGCACCTACACCGAAGCAGAGTACGCCACTTGGCTTGAAGAGGTGGGTTTTCAGGAGGTGCGGCATGTCCACCTGCCCGGTCCCTCGGGGTTGATCGTCGGCACGCACGGGTAAGCTGACTGCTGCATTTTGTCTCTTGACAGGCAGAGCAAGATAGGCTAGCATAGTGAGTGTCCGCGCCGGGGGCACCCTTGGGCATTGGCGGACGCTCTTTTCGATGCGATGGCGCAAATCAGTCCTCGACCGTAATCCAGGAGGGATGAAAGCAGCAGAAGAGTCCTCTTTTTCAACTCGACAGGAAGTGTGCTTTCGTGAGAAAGAATTCTTTTTTTGACCGACCGATGCGGGAATGTTGTTGAAAACAAAGGACGGCTGTGGAAAACTCGGGGGCGGAGCGGGAATGTATATGAAAACAAAGGAGATGCGCTAAGAAGGCGGGAATGTTATTGAAAATAAAGGTTTTAATTGCAGATTGACGATTGAAAAACTAGTGCGGCAACTCCTTCCAATGTGCATCAGCAATCGACAATCGGCAATTCCCGCCATCCTGGGCCAAGCGATGATCGTGGAAAATCTTCGCCGCACGAGAAGAAGATGAAAACTAGCGCTACAACGCGGCGGAGCCGCAACCAACACGTAGGGCCGAACGGCGTTCGGCCCTGGGGCGAGCGCCGCTCGCCCCTACTACAGTGAAGGGGGGTTCCCGAATCACCTCTATAACGAACTGCGAAGTTTTGCTAACATAAAGAAGATGTACGATGAAATTGTGATTGTCACCGGAAACCGCCCCCTCAGCGGCAGCCATTTCCTGTTGAGTGTTGAATCTCCCCGCCAAGCACAGGCCACGCGTCCCGGCCAGTTTGCCATGCTGCGAATTCTCGGCCGGTCGGATGTGTTGTTGCGCCGGCCGATGAGCATCTATGACCTCCAGGCCAAGAATTCCGAGGGAGAGAATGACCGCAAGTCAGGTTCTCCCCGCATCCTTCAATTCCTCTACAAGGTTGTGGGGCACGGGACCCGGCTAATGTCCGAGCTCAAGCCGGGAGACCAGGTTGGATTGTTGGGGCCCCTGGGCCACGGCTTTTTCGAGGAGGAGTATCTGCCTCGAGCGCACCAGGCGGATGAGATTCTCCACGTGGCGGGAGGTATCGGAATAGCTGCCCTGCTTTTGCCGGCGAAGCGCCTGGCGGAGGCGGGGTTTCATCAACGCCTCTTCTTCGGTGGGCGAAGCAAAGCTGACCTCGTCGGTGTCGAAGATTTCAGGCCGTTGGTGCGCGGCATCTTGATGGCCACGGAGAATGGCTCAGCGGGCTATCGCGGCTTCGTGACGAGGCCGCTGGAAGAATACCTGGCGCGTCACACAAATAAGAAATACCTGCTGATGACCTGCGGCCCCTGGGCCATGTTGCGCGCCTCAGTGGAGTTGGCAAGAAAGTATGGCCACCCGTGCCTGGTTTCGATGGAAAACCGCATGGGATGTGGCCTCGGCGTTTGCCTGGGATGCTGCATCCGCGTCCAGGGCACCGGTCATGAGGCTTATCAGAGAGTCTGCACCGAGGGACCGGTGTTTTGGTCGGACAAAGTAGTTTGGGACGTTGGTGGAGGGCCTGACGAGTTGAGGAGTCGAGAGTCGAAGCTCGAAAGTCGAGATGCCCGTGAGAGCTGAAAACATCTGTCATTCCGAGCGGAGCGAGGAATCTCGCTCTGATTCGCTCCTCCACAGACAGGGCGAGATTCCTCCCCTTCGCTCCGCTCTGGGTCGGAATGACGGCCAGTGCTGAAGGTCGAGATGTCAGCAAAAGCCAAAACTCGGACACACGGACTCCGGGCCCATCAGGGTCCACAGGCGAACCGGCAATCGCCTCCCGACGACGGCCATGCGTCCGCCGGCGAGCAATTCATCCCGCAGATCGAAACCGAAATCGCCGGTGTGCGTTTCCAGAATCCGGTCTGGACGGCAAGCGGCACCTTTGGATACGGCAAGGAATTCTCTTCTCTCATCGACTTGAACGAACTGGGGGCCATCGTCGTCAAGGGCATCTCTCCCGAGCCGATGGAGGGAAATCCGCCGCCGCGCATCTACGAGACCGAGTCCGGGATGCTCAATGCTATCGGGCTTCAGAACGTCGGCGCAAGGCGCTTCCTCACTGAAAAGCTCCCCTTTCTGCGCACCCTCAGGGCGCGCTGCATCGTAAACGTATTTGCCTATTCCACTGAAGATTATGTTCGGTGTCTCGAGATCCTCAACGAGGGCGAGGGCATCGCCGCTTACGAACTCAACATCTCCTGCCCCAATACGCGTTGTGGCGGCATGGTATATGGCAGCGACCCGAAGCTGACCGAAGAGGTGGTGGCAGCGTCCAAGAAGGCAGCACGCTATCCACTCTTCGTGAAACTTTCTCCAAACGTCACCGACATCACGGTTTTTGCGCGCGCCGCCGAATCGGCCGGGGCCGACGCGCTCTCGCTCGTGAACACCTTCGTGGGCATGGCCATCGATATCGAAACGCGGAGGCCTCGTCTCTGGAATGTAACCGGAGGGCTATCGGGCCCGTCTATCAAACCAGTAGCCTTGCGCATGGTGTATCAGGCCGCGCGGGCAGTGAAAATCCCGATCGTTGGATTGGGAGGTATATCCACCACGGAGGACGCTCTGGAGTACTTCATCGCCGGAGCCAGGGCTGTGCAGGTAGGCACAGCAAATTTCTACGACCCGGGAACTTCGGTTCGCCTTGTGCAAGGTTTGCGCGACTACTGCCAGAGGAAACGGCTTCACCTTTCTGAGATTATCGGTTCGCTGAAGATTCCCGAGCGCGCAACCCCAATAGGCGCCGAAAATTGACCCCTCCGCGGTCTATTTACTTTGGCACCTTTCTTGCCGGGAACCAGTTCAAACATGGCAGGTTAGGCTGCCTTAGGGGGCGTTTATTGACAGTGATCAAACCGTCTGCTAGATTGAGCCAATGCGCGTTTGGGGAGAGCACATCTGATTGAAACAGGAAGGTTCTTGGTCGGGCTGGCGGTTGCGGCAACACTCTTGCTGGCCTCTGCGTGCATGGTGCGGCGGGAGACACGAATTCAGCCATCACAGTTGGCCCCACCGGCGCTCGAAACTTCGCTGGCCGATCTGGTCGCCGGGCTCAATTCCAAAAGCCAAAGCATCCGCACGCTGACCGCGACGGTGGATCTGGAACCGACGGCTGGGTCCATCTACTCTGGAGTCATCAAGGAGTACCACGACGTCAGGGGTTTCATTCTGGTCGAAAGGCCCGCCCTGATCCGAATGGTGGGGCAGGCCCCCGTGGTGAGGACAAATATCTTCGATATGGCTTCCAACGGCGAGGAGTTCCGCTTGTACATCCCACCTAAGCAAAAGTTCATTGTGGGGAAGACGACTTTCCGCCGCCCAGCGAAAAACTCCCTGGAGAACCTGCGGCCTCAACACATTGTGGAGGCCTTGCTGGTTCCGCAGTTCGATGCTTCGCATGAGAAGTGGTTCTTGGAGGAGGCTGAGGAGGGCGGACGCCGATTCTACGTGGTGAGCGTCGTGGAGTTCGCCGATAGCGAAGAATTGCGCCTGAAGCGCAAGGCCTGGTTCGACCGAGCCGATCTCGAGCTGGCACGCCTGCAATTCTACGAGTCGGATGGAGTTTATGTCGAAGACGTCCATTACTCTGGCTCGAAGGATTTTCAAGGAACCAGCTACCCGTCTCACATCGAGGTGGCGAGGCCGATTGAAGACTACCGCCTGGCGATCACCATCTTGAAGGCGACTTTCAACCAGGCCATAGAACCTGAGAAGTTTATCCTCAACAAACCCGAAGGTGCGCAACTGGTGGACCTCAGCGCGAAGGCCCAGCAGGAGAACCCGCGTGATCAATAAGCTGATCCTCTCGAACATCCTGCACCGTCCGATCCGTACGGCGGTGAGCGCCCTGGCGGTGGCGATTGAAGTCGCCATGGTGATGCTGTTCGTGGGGCTGGCTCATGGGCTGGTTGATGAGTCAGCCCAGCGACTGGAGGGTGTGGGCGCAGACATTCTCGTGCAACCGCCGAGTTCGTCGTTCCTTCTTGCTCTTTCTCAGGCGCCCATGCCGATCAAGTTTGGGGATCTCCTCAAACAGATCCCACACGTGCTGGCCGTGGCTCCCGTGCTCTTCAATTTCAATTCCATCGGAGGCTTGAACATCATCTACGGGATCGATATGCCCACTTTCGACCGGGTTACCGGCGGCTTCGCCTATCACGATGGCGGTCCGTTCCTGAACCCCTATGACATCCTGGTGGACGACCTGTATGCCAAGGCGAACCACCTCAAGGTGGGGCAGACAATTTCCCTGTTGAATCACGAGTTTCACCTGTGTGGCATCGTCGAACATGGCAAAGGGGCGCGGCTCTTTATTCCCATGAACACGGCAGAGGATCTTCTTCAAGTCCAGGAAAAGGCCTCCATCTTTTTCGTCAAGTGCACCGACCCCGCTTACACCGATGACGTTTCCGATGCTATCCACCAGTTGCTTCCCAAGTACCAGGTCCTTCCGGTGAAGGAATACATGTCTTTAATGACATCCAACAATTTGCCGGCTCTGAACGCCTTCATTACGGTCATAATCGCCATCGCGGTGGGGATCGGATTCCTGGTCATCTTCCTGTCCATGTATACAACCATTACCGAGCGCACCCGGGAGATTGGGATTTTGAAGTCGCTTGGGGCTTCAAAAGGGTATATCATTGCATTGATTCTGCGAGAAGCTGGTCTTCTCAGCGCGGTTGGAATCATCGTTGGGTACGGAGTTGCGGCGGTATCCCGCAAGCTCATCCTCGGGACATTCCCGACCCTTTCCATAGAGCTGACCATGGAATGGGCCCTTTACGCCGCCATTCTCGCGCTGGCCGGAAGCACGCTGGGGGCGTTCTATCCCGCGTTGCGTGCAGCCCAACTTGACCCTGTGGACGCGCTGGCGTACGAATAGAGCGCGTCCGTGGCTGGCGGGCGGTCGTCCGCAGTTGTCATTGGGTCGTTGCCCAAGATGGATTTGGAGAAGCGGAAAATCCTGATGACACTCGGCACGCCAAAACCCGCTGCGAAGCACGGACGCTGGTTTTCATGGAACCCATAATCGCCACTCGCGACCTGAAGAAAGTTTACCGCCTCGGCAAGGTCGATGTGCAGGCATTGCGAGGTGTGGATTGCCTTGTCCATGAGGGTGAACTGGTGGCGGTGGTTGGGCCGTCCGGCTGCGGGAAGTCCACCCTGCTCCACATTCTGGGCGGCTTGACCGGTCCCACCAGCGGCCACGTGTTGGTGGATGGCAATGATTTCAGCAGGATGACGGACGCTGACCGCACGCGCTTTAGGCGGCACACGATCGGGTTCGTCTTTCAGCGCTTTAATTTGCTGCCCACCCTGACGGCGCGAAACAACATCGCCATCGCCCAGGACATCCAGGGTAATGGGTTCAATCCGCACCGCTTCCAGGCGGTCGTCGAGATGCTCGGCATCCAGGACAAACTCGAGCATCGACCCTATGCGCTGTCCGGCGGTGAACAACAGCGCGTGGCCATCGCCCGCGCGGTCATTTGTGAACCCAAGATACTCCTGGCGGATGAGCCCACGGGCAATCTGGATACCGAGAATTCGCAGGCCGTTCTCAACATGATTAGAAACCTGAACAAAACCTTTGGACAAACGATCCTGATGATCACCCACAACCCCGAGGCGGCTGCGGTGGCGGACCGGATTATCCACATGCGGGATGGGCGGATTATTTCTGATTGATTCTTCCCGCATTTCCCATTATTTTTTGATTGACGCTTGTTTATGGCTCAGAGCACGGAATTTCGCAATCCTACCTTGCCGCAAGCCCAGACCGGCGGGCTGGAGGGTGGGTTCGGGAGGGTCTGGGAGAAGATCAAACTTGGTATCCTGCGCACCGTCTTTTGGGCGTATGAGCGCGGGACCTGGCAGTACGATCTACTCGTCTTAGCCATCCTGGCCTTCATTTTCCTGTCACCTCGCGGCTGGTTCAACGACCGTCCCACTCTGGAATTAACCGACCTTCGGCATCAGCAAGGCTTCGTCGAAATGGGACATGGGAAGCAAGGATGGCGCTACCTTGTGGACGCGAGGCTGGTGGAATCATACACGGCTACAAAGCCTGAGGACGCCATCCAGATTATTTTGAGCCGTCAATTGCACCAGCCTTTCACCGTGGTATCGATTGTGCCTATCACTGACAAGAACAAGGTCGTGCTTGGCTACACGGTGCTGGTAAGCCGTTAAGGCAGTGACGAGTGACGAGTGACGAGCAAGCAAAAAGGGCAAGGCACTGACCAGTGACGACTGACGAGCAATAAAAAAGGGCAGTGAAAGGCCAAAACCCGCTGCCTGAACTCGTCACTCGTCACTGGTCACTCGTCACCGTTCTTATGGGGAGAGTGACCTTGCGTTTCAGACTCACTTTGACTTGGCTCCTCTTAGCCGCCGGGCTTCTCTCGCCAATGTGCACCGGCGCGGTGGCTCCACTCCCCCGCAAAGGAAAACTCCCCCCCGATCTCTCCGAAATCCTTTCGCGCATGAACGACGCCGCCAAACGCTTAAAGAGCCTTTCCGCAAACCTCACGTACACCAAGGTCACCGTCCTCGTGAACGACAAGTCTACAGAGGAAGGCCGCCTCTTTTTCCGCAAGGGCAAAACTCCGGAGATCCGGATTGAAATGCAGCAACCCGAATCCAAGGTCATCCTGTTTAAGAAAAACAAGGCCGAAATCTACCTACCGAAGATCAATCAGCTCCAGGAATACAGCTTCGAGCAAAAGTCAGGACTGGTGGAGGAGTTCTTGCTCCTCGGCTTCGGGTCGGAAACAGGAGAATTGAAGAAGTCCTACAGACTGAAATACGTGAAGGAAGAAGACCTCGAGGGGGATATGACGGCAGTGGTTGAACTGACACCACGAAAGGAGAGCCTCACCTCCCAGCTCACGAAAATCCTAATGTGGGTCAGCGAGGAATCGTGGTTACCCACCCAGCAGCAATTCTTCGAGCCGGGCGGCGACTATCTGATTGCCAGCTACACGGCAGTGAAGGTGAACCTCAGAATACCCTCTTCCACCTTCGAGATCCACCCCGCCGAGGGAGCCAAGCGCATCAAAATGAATTAGTTCGTACTCCAGACTCCCCTCCTCTCCGAGGAGGGGTGAGGGGGTGGTGCGTGCGTCTTTGCTGAAACCTCAGAACTTCGCCCCTCCCCCGCCCTTGTTCAGGGTGCACACAAACCGGGCTGAGTCGTTCGGCCGTGATTCCCCTGACGGCTTGGTAAAACGTGAGGTCCAGCGGGTAACCCGCTGCGGTGGTGATGACCGCGTCCACCGGGTGATCCAGTGAGTGAGGTCACGTCGTGTAGGGGCCAGAAACGCACGCGCGCGCATACCTCCGATGACGCATCAAAAATCCAGAGACGACAACAGAAACGGAGTTGCCTGCAAGCTCGGGGAACAGCAAGGAGGGCACCTGCTGGTGACAATGCAGTACCCGCTGCCCAGGAGTCGTGACTCCAGTCGGGGTATTGCTCCAGAAGATGAGGATATAAGCCGGCAAGGAGAGCGACAGAAGCCAGAAGGGCCTGAATCACCAACCGCACGAGGCCCTACCGTCTGGCAACCAATCCGGTCGCCCTCCCTGCGCTACTTCCTCTTGGCAATGCACCACACGTTCCGACGAGGTCGGTTCACCTAAAATTTGCCCACAGCCCTATGGCCACCCTCTTGGCGTCGAAGGTTCCTGTTATATTGGGGTTACTGCTAAAGAGGTTCCCCGCGACTTCGTCGCCGCCTGTGTCGACAGCGATGCCATAAACAGTAATTGTGGCATCCCAAGGATTCGGTGTTGGGCTGTTGGGGATGGTCAAAGTGCAGGTGCAATTCGAATTGATGGTGTACGTACCTCCCGTAAAGCTGTAAGGGTTCCCGCCTTCCGGACTCCCGTTGATGACCATGTTCAAATTGCTGCCGGTAAAGCCTCCCCTTCCGTTAAAGCTAACTAACATGGAGAAGTTCCCGGGCAGGAACTCATATGGCGCGTCAAAGTGACCGTACCATCCCGATGCCACTAATCCGTAGTTGCCGTACAGCGTGGCGTTCGAGCAGCCGGTGGCGGCCTTCGCCTTCGGTACTGGCCGCAGTACGAGCACTCCAAGGACCGCGGCGAAAACAACAAGCATGGTTAATAGTACGAAAATGGTTCGTTTCATCAACATCCTCCTGGATTTCTCTATTTCGGGGCAGGAAACTACGCCCATTCGGGTTGGGGCAAACCTCACGCGTGTGTCACCCGCGCCCGGACCAACCGTGCAGGTGCAGTGCCGCAATCGGCAAATTCCACTTGGTTTCTCCATCGTCTTGATTCGCAAGAGGAAGGCGATGGGACGCAAAGAAAAAGCGCCTCTGCAAGGGGTGATTGTGGAATCCACTCCGTAGACCCTAGGCCCTAGATGCGAGGCATGTAATCCCCAAAATGATCCTGATCGCATTTCTGATGTTGATGGCTGGCAGGGGCTTGGTATGGCGAGGGCGAAGCGGAAAGTTGCTCATCTTTCGCTTCACGCCACGCGGGTTGCGCGGGCTGCGCCTCGAAACAACCCGGCCTTGCAGGATCTCCTCCAGCGCGCTGTTATGGAACGCCCTCCTGTGCCGAGGGGGGATAGCGCTGAAGGCGGCAGTGGGTCAATTTGATGTTGAGGCGGCTTTACGCCGCCATTTGGCGAGATAAACTCGCCGCTACAGCATCAAATTGACCCACTACCCTGAAGGCAGGGAGCTTGCGGCGGACCTGCATCCTGAGTTACCATATAGGTTCACCCCGACCGGAAGAGAGGCTCGGGGTCAGGGCGCAATACCACAAAGGAGAAAACCATGGTCATTCCGGGTCTGAGTGCACGTCCGCTCCTCACCCTTCTGCTGGCGTCTCTATCGTTCGCAGCACCTTCGTTTGCGGGTGCAAGCGTCTACAATTTCACCCTTCCTTCCATCGATGGCGAGCCCACTTCGCTTTCGAGTTACAAGGGCAAGGTTATTCTGCTGGTGAATGTCGCCAGCCGATGCGGTTTCACGCCGCAATATTCCGCTCTGGAATCGCTTTATGAAAAGTACAAGGACCAGGGCTTTGTGATCCTGGGTTTTCCTGCCAACAATTTCGGTGCGCAGGAGCCAGGCACAAATGCGGAAATCAAGACCTTCTGCACGCTCAAGTACAACGTCTCTTTTCCCATGTTTGCCAAGGTCTCGGTGAAAGGCGCCGACACCACTCCCCTCTATCAATATCTTACCCAGCAGGCGAATCCCACCGTTGTCGGCGACATTAAGTGGAACTTCACCAAGTTTCTGGTTGATCGGCACGGAAAAGTTGTAGCACGGTTCGAATCGCCGGTGAAGCCGGACTCTCCCGAGGTTGTGGAAGCCATCGAAAAGCTGTTAAAGCAGTGACGAGTGACCCGCCGTGGCGGGACGAGTGACGAGCGGAAGCAGGAACTCAGCTCAGCACTGCGGGGTGTTCCCGTTCCGCGACAAAACGCGGCTGCTGACGTTGTCTTTGAGGAGGGTCCAAAACGAGGCGTCGAGGTAGGAGCGAATGGAAACGTAACAACCCCCGCACTGGTTATTGGGGACAAATTCTTTCAGCATCTCCTTCTGTGAGTCATATTCGTTCGCAAACATCGAGCACGGACGCAAGCCGCCCTCGGGCGTCACCACCATAAACCTTCGTCCGGCGTTGCATCCCTGTACGGTCCCATCGCGGAAGAAATCATGGATACCCGAAAGCGTCCAGGGAGAGTTGGCGATGCGGCCATTCTTTGCTTTCAGCTCCAGTAATTGGCCGAGAGTCTTGCGGAGTAGGGCGAGGTCGTCCATTGACTGGATGTAATGCTCCATACTGCCGGTCCGCAGAGGCGTGTAGGCGCTGTAAGAGATAGAAACTCCCCACTCCTTGGCCCGTTCGTAAATCGCAACCAGTGCCGGAAGGTTCTCGAGCGTGATGGCAGTATTGAGCGCCACGTCGTCGTGGCCGTGATGGGCAAGGGCGGGAACCAGCTTTTCAAGGTGAGCATAAAGCCCGGGTGAGCGCCGGAAGTCGTCGTGCCTGGAATCGGGAAAGTCCAGCGAGATTGAAACCTGGTTAATGCCCAGGGCCCGCAAAGCCAGATACTTTTCTTCCGTTAACAGTCGCCCATTAGTCACCAGAATGGTGTAAGGCAGGCCGCTTGGCTCCTTCACGGCTCGGACGATCTCCTCGAGATCCTTCCGCAGCAGGGGTTCGCCGCCCGAGAGCTGCACGGCCATGGGCTTCAGAGCGCCGCGCAGTTGCGCGTAATCCTCCGCCCGAAGCAGCCCCGCCGGGTCGGGTTTCATCCCGCCCTTGTCGCAATGCTTGCAATTAGCCGTGCAGGAATGCGTGAGCTCAAAAGAAACCACCAAGGGCCGATTAATGCAGAAGCTCCACGTGCCTCGGGCAATCATTCGAGCTGCTTGTACAACAGGTATCGCTTTCAATGGCTACCCTTCCGGCACCCCGCCAACCTGCGAGGTTGCAAGGAATCGTTAGCATACCCCTGCATGGCTCCAGGAGCAAGTCCACAATTGCTGGCAACTCCAACGCTCTGCATAGCTTCCACGTGCATTTTCAAACGATTAGCCGCCGAAACCCGCAGTTCAGTCTTGATTCTCTACCATTCAAGTTTTGCCCATTGTCACCGAGTAAACGATGAATTATGCTTGACAGACACTTTGTCGCTTAGGGGCTTTGCCGGACACGTTCTTTAAGAGCTGAGCGCTTGGCAGAGTAAGCCGTGTGGAGAGGATCAGACACCCGACTCCGCAGCCAAGCGGCTCGACGAAAATTCATCTGACCCGAATGGACCAACTTACCCTTCGTCGGAAACTGCGCTTCTGGAATACCCGCCTTCGTGAATGGCGGATGATCGCCAGGGGCTTGCTCTCAACCAAGCACCCTGTTCTCGCCCACCTCATTGCGATTCGGCGATGTAATCTCTCCTGCGCTTATTGCAACGAATACGACAAATTCTCGAAACCCATTCCGCTCGAGGTAATGTTCCGCCGCGTCGACCGGCTGGCAACCCTGGGAACTACCATCGTCACGATCAGTGGCGGCGAGCCGCTGCTGCACCCCGAACTGGAAGAAATCGTTCACCACATCCGCAGGCGCGGGATTCTGGCCGGTATGATCACGAACGGTTACCTGCTCACTCCCCAGCGCATCGAGCACCTGAATCGAGCCGGGCTCGACCATCTGCAAATCAGCATTGACAACGTAATGCCCGACGAGATATCAAAGAAGAGCCTGCGGGTTTTGGACCGTAAGCTCCGGCTGCTTGCTCGTTACGCTATCTTCCAGGTGAATATCAACTCCGTGCTGGGAAGTCCCGTTCGCAACCCCGACGACGCTCTGGAGGTGGCGCGCCGGGCACTCGAACTCGGATTCACGAGTACCGTGGGCATCCTCCACGACCACGGAGGGCAGCTTAAGCCGCTCAGTGAGCACCAGCAACAGCTCTTTGCCCAGATCATGGAGATGGGCAAGCATTCCTATTCGCGCTTCGACCAGTTCCAGAAGAACATCTCAGGCGGGCTCGGGAACGAGTGGCGCTGCCGAGCCGGCAGCCGCTACCTCTATGTCTGCGAGGATGGCCTGGTTCACTACTGCTCGCAGCAGCGCGGATATCCCGCCATTCCACTCGAGAAATACACCCGCCAGCACCTTGAACACGAGTATCGCACCCAAAAGTCGTGCGCGCCGCGCTGCACCATCTCCTGCGCGCAGCAGGTCGCAATGCTCGACAACTGGCGCGACCCGCAAACCCGCCCCGCCTTCCGGCCCACGGACGCGCTCGTGCAACTGCCCACCCCCTCTGAATGGTGAATAGTGAATTGTGAATAGTGAATTGTGCTTGGTTGCTTTGGGGTACTTAATTCACCATTCAACATTCACTATTCGGAATTCTCTTGTCCGATCTTCCACTCGATCTGCGCCAGGATTCCGCCCAGGATTCTGGCGTCGTGGATGGTGAGTTCAAGGTCGAGTATCAGGCGCCGCAGGTTGAGGAGTGTAGCGCGCCGACTCTTGGGCTTCAGATACCCCACTTGGTCCAAGACGCGCGCGGCACGCTCAAACAAGTGGTCGAGAGACTGGGCGCCGGCCGGGTCCGATAGGTGGACGGTCGGCCGCAGCGGACGGGTTGGCACAAGGCCGGCGCGCGCCAGTTCGTAAGCGCAAACCGCCACTGCCTGCCCCAGATTCATGGAGGAGCAATCAAGCACGGTGGGAATACGAACCAGGGTGTGGCAATAACTCAAGTGCTCGTTTGAAAGGCCCGTCTTTTCGGAACCGAACACCACTGCCACACGGCCCACTGCCTTGCGTTGCCGGAGCCAGGCGGGGAAGTCAGGGAGCGGGATGAGGTCTCGGTCCAGGTTGCGCCGAGAGCCCGCCGTGGTGCCCACAACCATTGACGCATCTCCAATGGCTTCCACCAGACTTTCCACCGCGCGCGCTGAGGTGACAATCTCCTCGGCTCCAAGCGCCGAGCGCATTTCCTGCCATACTGGGCTGTAGGGCGCCACGACCACCATCTCGCGAAAACCGAAATTGGCCATGGCACGCGCCGCTGCACCGATGTTCAGCGGATTCCGCGGCCTCACCAGCACAAACCGCCAATCCAGGTTGAGTGATTTCATAGTGTGGGATTGTACCAGGAGTGAGTCTGCTTTGGAGTGCGGTCCCGCCTTGCGGGACCGCTTTTCACTTTCGAGCTTGCTCGAACCCCTGCCGGAAGCAAGCTTCCGGCGAAGGAAAGCGCCAGCAAGCTGCCGCACTCCAAAGCGCCGGCGCGGCGATTGTAGGGCAGCAGGCCCGCTACTGTTTTGGCGTCATGGGGATTGCCGGCTGGTTGGGCCGATCAGTGGGAGTCGCGCTCACGATGCGGACTTTCGACTTGAATTGCTTGTAGTCGGTGTAACGAAGGATCTGTTTGATGTGAACGGGGCCGTTGGAAAAATAGAGGGTGTCATCCGCCATGGTGTATGTAGGAAACCAGTATTTCCCGTCGATCTGCTCGCGCCAGGTGGTAAAACGTGGAAACAGGTTTTCACCCTTTTTGGTGTGCAACTCGGGTACGGGTTTGCCTTCCGACTTCACAATTTGCAGGTCCCGGTCATCAACCCACACCACACCCTGAAAATACTGCTGTCCTTTCTGAATTTCTTTGGGCCGGATGGAGAAAACATAAGCCGTAATCTGGTCAACCTTCACGTGTCCCAAATACTTGATTTCGTACTCCGGGAGTTCATCCGAGGTCAGAACAAACGGCTGAGTGTTCCGCATCGAAACGTAGTCTTCCTTGGTCATGATGATCCGTTTCAGGGTATCCGCGGGGGCATAGGTCACACGCTCGATCCGGTTGCCGGCATCGTCGAAGAGGATGTCCCACTCCTGTTCGAAAACGCCCTCGACTTCGTTGTCCGCTCCTAATTCCTGCACTTTGTTGATTTGGTGGTAGGTGTAATTGTTGCGCGCTTCCTTAAAGAGTTTTTCTTTGGCGGCGAATTCCTGGATGATACGTTGGATTTGGTCCGGGCTAGGATCAGCCAGACTGTTGTCAGGCGCCGCCTTGGCAGAGGTGGCGGAAGCATCCGTCTTGTTCATAAGGCTGCTCAACGTCTCCGCGACTTTCCGATCCACGTCCGCAGGTTTGGAGTTGGGAGCAGGTGTATTGGCGGATGGCGTTTGCTGGGAAGGGGCAGGAGCAGGCGCGGATGCGGCAGGACTCGCCGAGGAAATCTCACTTGCAGCCGTTGGCGCAGGTGAGGAAGCACTCCGAGCCGTCACCGGAGAAGCCGCTGCCGAGGTGGCTATGGGGGCGGGCTGGGCGGCGATTTGCTGGTTACCCTCAGTGCCTCCTGCCGGACGATCCAACAGCCTCTTGATCCTTTCCTCGAATCGGTCGAGGTCGGCCGGGGCCCCTGTAAGCCTACGGTAAATGCGGCCGTCCCGCCCGATCAGCACGGTGGTTGGCAGACCTGATATTCCCCCATAAAGCTTTCGTGTATCAGCGTCGCCCATGGCGACGGGGTAGTTCACATTGACACGCTGGCAATAACTTCGTACTGCCTCCTTTTGATCTCTTACGGCAATGCCGACAACTCGCAGCCCTTCCCCGTAGTATTGGCTTTGAAATTCAACCAGCGCTGGAATCAATTTCCGGCAGTACGGGCACCAAGAAGCCCAAAAACTAAGGAGCACCACTTTGCCCCTGTAATCAGCAAGGTCAATCTTTTGTCCCGAGAGTGCCACCAGTGAGAATCGCGCAGCGTAGGGATGATCGTTATCAGCCGACTTGCTCTCGAGATCAGCCGGCTTGCTCTCGAGGCTGCTCAACGTCTCCGCGACTTTCCGATCCACATCGGCAGGCTCGGAGGTGGGAACGAGTGAATAGGCGGATGGCGTTTGCTGGGAAGGGGCAGGCGTGGACGCGGCAGGACTGGAAGGAGCCTCCTCGGCTTTCGAGCCTGCTTTGGTAAGAGCCTCGATCAAATCATCGCTGGCTCCGGCGTCATGAAATTTCTTTGCCAGATCAGGGTTCATCTTGAAACTGATGCCCCGTTGTTCAACGAGCGTGACGATCTTTTGAGTCGAGGACCCTCCAAGCAGAAGCAAGGTTATGTCATCAGAGGTCAAGGGTTGATCGGCTGCCGCGGCCAGGAGGGCGAATAATCCTGCCACGAGTACCGCCAGTATCCCCAAAGCTAACTTCTTGGTCATAGGTTGATAATCCTTCCTCAACGAACCCCGCCCACTCATAGGGCTACCCCAACTCCCTCTTAATTATATAGAGCATATCTTACGCCCAAAAGTTGTCTTGCTGACCGGACACGGAAGGGCTTGCAGAGGTGGGCGCGACCTTAATCCTGAATTCCGAAATTGTATAGCTCTGTCATCCTGAGCCCGCCGTGCTTTTCGGCGGGCGAACCCGCCGCGGCGGGTCTGCAGTTGCCTCTCCCGCTCAGCAGCCAGCGACGAACTGCAGGGATGCTTCATCCCTTCTTTTGTCAGCCCTGGAGCCTTTTCAAAACGACGCTCAGCGCGCCCGACGTCTATTCTTGAGCCGCGCCTGGCGCGTCTTTTGAGCTTTGCGTTTGGGTTTTGAAATCGCAAACGTAACCGCCCCCACGCGGCGGACCTTCCATTCTTGCGCCTGCGGGGTCTTGCCTTCTGTTTCCATAGTGTGCTCTCAATTCCTCTTCGAAGTCACGGTGCCACAATTATACAATGGTTTCGAGCTTCGGGCGACCGCCGACCCGGCGGGTGGGCATTCTCCGTTGTCCACAACCTGAGCCGTACAACGCACGAAACGTGCCTGCCCCAATCACTTTGCGGGTTCAATTGCAGTAACGCTAATCGTGTCGCCCTTAAGTGTGCCAGTAACCTTTACCTTCTGTCCCGCGAATTCTTCAGGTTTTTTCTGGTCGGAGAGCTGATAAACCTTTCCGCTGGCGAGATCGGCAAGCACATACTTGCTGCCAGCTTTCACACACTCCAGGGTACACTCCTTGTCGCTCTTTCCAGGCATCATGTGTTTCAAGCCACACATCGAGTCACTGATGTTTCCCACAAACGTCTTTGTCCCGGCCTTCACAGTACCGGCGAAGCTCAAACTGCCTCCAAGCAATAGTCCCACACAGAGATAACTAATTTTCCGCATTTTGGGCCACCTCCAATTGTGGCTAAAAAAGGGGCAGAAAAACCGGGGCTGGGGGCTGGGGACTAGGGGCTGGGGAAAAGCAAACCCCCATCACATACCTCCGAGCGCGGGATCTGGTCACTCGTCTCGCAGCGGCGAGTCACCAGTTTTTGTTGCGGCGCTCGCCATTCTCCTTTGGTCCTGCCAGGGCAGGGCGGTCGTCAGTTGAACAAGTCTCACACAAGAAGGTCAGGGAGCTGAGGGCAAGAAAACCGGGAATCGGTCAGGAAGAAAGGCGAATTCTGTTTCCCCAGTCCCTAGTCCCCAGCCCCCAGCCCCTAGTACTCTACGGTCGGCTCTCTACTTGCCTCCAACCGGGGAAACTTCAGCGACGCTAATCGTACTGTCGCTCAGGCTTCCCGTCACCTTCACAGACTTCCCGCCCAGGCCCTTGAACTTGTCCTGATCATCCACCTGGTACACTTTCCCCTTGCTGACGAGAACGTACTTGGCGCCGCCTGCCACGCACTTTTCAACGCAAGACTCGGCAGCCGCGCTGGCCTTGGCGTGCTTGGCCCCGCAATGCTCATCGCTAACCGTCCCCGTGAACGTCCTATCTGCAGCCCAACTCAGACAGCCAAAAGCGAACAACGTCAACACAACCATCGTAATTCTCTTGATCATCGCATGCCTCCTTGTCATTCATCGGAATTTCGGCCAGGCCTGCGGGGGTGGAGTGCTAACCCAAAAGCGGACCGGCAATCCTGGTTACCCTTTGGGGCTGAACCCTTTCACGAAGCAGTTTCACCCCCCCAACCCGAGCTGTTGATTCAGTGCCCTGACCGAACTAATTGTACTTGTGAACAAGACCCAAACACAAGAGATTTTGGGGGCAGGCGGCGGAGGACCAGGTGTCAGGTGCCAGGGTTCAGGTGTCAGGGGAGAACAGGCGGTTGTAGCGGCAACTAACCGCCCACATCTCCGCTCAGGGAGTCAATGATTCACTGAGAATACGACCCTGCGACCGCTCTTCAATGATTCAATGGCCCAATGAGTCAATCATTCAATGCGCCTGTGCCCCTCGCCGCATTTCTGCAACGGACCACCGACTCCCCCGGCAGCAGCTTCGGAAACGGCAGATAGGCGCTTCCGGCTGTAGCTAGGAGCCGCGCATCTCCCGGCGTTCCCCTCGAGTTCTCCTGAACCCTTCCTATTTTCGCATTCCCCAAAAAAGGACTTGACAGG
>Ga0208937_1000127_pt1 | contig 71617 bp, 60 predicted proteins | sample June2015DPH_11_5_FD_184705 | JGI IMG/M metagenome (GOLD analysis project Ga0208937, IMG submission 184705) | Peatland microbial communities from SPRUCE experiment site at the Marcell Experimental Forest, Minnesota, USA - June2015DPH_11_40... | ecosystem: Environmental > Terrestrial > Soil >... | reverse complement strand
GAAAGACCAGATTGAACAAATGCTTAAACTGGTGTTCGATAGAGCCCGTGTTCGGTAAGCAGGGTTATGAGTCAACGATCCGAAAACCTCTCAACCCTTGGGTAAGGTTTTGCCATGAGTCAACGCGCTGGACGAAATGGAGTTATGGAATGAAAACCGCAACCCTGGCCGCGAAACGGGCTGGCTCAGCCACCTGCTAGCGGTGGTGCTCGTGCTGTGTTTCATCTTCGTCCGCAGACGGATGGGGTAACGAGAAACGGTAAAGTGCACGAGATTTACCACCATGAAATGTTTCAATCAGTCTTAAGTCGCGACTGAATTTCCTTTTTGAGTTTCTCTGCCTTCTCGCGGTCATTGGCCGATAATTCGCGCCACGCCTCGTCTTTTTGTTTGCGGATTTTCTCAGCAAAACCCGATCCTTTTGTGCGGGGAGACTCCGCTGCGACACCTATCCAAGCACAGCCAAGCACTTGGTTTTGTTCGATACCCTCACCATATAAAAGTTTTAATCCGTAGTTTAGTTGTGCCGCTGGTTCTCCCGCTTGTGCGGCGAGCCTGAAGAGCCGTGCACTCTCTTTGAGATCACGTTCAACTCCACGACCTTCTTGATACAGGAAGGCCAGATTGACAGTGGCTTTAACGTTTCCCCGATCCGCCGCCTGCCCCCACAACTCCGCGGCTTTCTTAGAATCGCGAGGAACACCCTTACCATCATCGTAAAGCAATCCCAATCCCCACTGTCCGTCGGCGCTTCCTCCTTCAGCTGCACGCGACCACCATTTGAATGCTTGTTCGTAATCCACCGGCACACCCCAGCCAGCATTATACATCTGACCCAACAATGCCTGTGCCTCAGCTTCTCCTTTCTCTGCGGCCGGTTGAAGAAGTTCGCGAGCTTGACGAAACTCATGTTTGCGAATCAACGCCATCGCATTTTCAACAATGTTGGTATCCATCGCTGCAACTGGTTTGGAATTTCCGTTTTTGTTTGTTTGCGGCTCTGCATTGGTCGCAATGAGAAAAAGACACGCGCCTAAACAAGCCGAGCGAACGATGAATACTTTTGGATAAATTCGATTTGAACGCATGCTCTTATTCGATCCTCTTAACCTTCTTCGCGCCCTGCGACAGTGCCAGATAGTTTTCGCTGGTGACGACTTTGCGTCCGCTTTTCTTTTCCAGTTCGCGCCGGGCGTTGCCGGCCACGCCGCCGCCGTCGTGCGCGGCTTGCTGGTTTTGCGGAAGACCCTGCGTGTCGCAGTTGCGGGCAATTTCAGTTGTAGCCGCCTCGCCCAGCATCGAGAAAATGAGTTCCAGGTCGGTCATGTGGTCGCGGAGGTTTTCGCGTTTGAGCCGCTTGAACTCGGCGTATTCAGTCGGTGTCAGGCCGAACGTGGCCTTGGAAATTTCGGCGGTGAGGATGGCGTATTCGCGCTGCTCCTTCACGCCGCGTTTTTTCCATTCGTCGGTGAGTTCGTCGCGGATGGCGATGGAGCGCATCCGTTTCTCGATCCAGTCATCGGAGTAGCCTTTGGCTTTGTATATGGCACGCGTGCGTTTGGTGGCCAGTTCCGGGTCTTCAATCTCCTGGATACGTTCGTAACCAACACGCGCCAGCCAGCGCTTGAACGGTTCAGCCTTCGGGCTGGGAATGGATTGAATCAGACGGAAGATGCCCTCGGTATTCCAGCACTGGAGCGTCTGCCGTCCACCGGATGTGTCGAACGCCAGCCCAAGGGGGGGGGCAATTTGCCCCCCCCCTTTGAGGGCTTCGGCCAACTGCGGGTCGCGCTTGCGCATGTCTTTGAAATAGCCCTGCGGATTTGCCGAATCGGTCAGCGCGGCGACTACGTCGGTAATGACAAACCACCATTCGTTATTATGGATGGCACGGCGGATTTCTTTCCGTTGGAACAATGCAATTCGCTTCTCAGGATTCGGGTTGGTATCGCTCATGGCTAATTATGCCTGATGATAAAACCGGGAACCAGTTGGGCAAGCGGAATACGGAAGCCGGCCCGAAAAACTGGACTTTCGGCAACAGCGCACCGCTGTCAGCTTCAACCGCCGTGTCTGGCTTAACTTGAACTTCCCTCCGGGCTGCCGGTGTCTTTCTGACATTCCTCTTCCAGGATGGCGTACCAGATGGAGTTGGCCCAGCCGCCTTCGGCCACCGGTTCGCTTTTCACAAATTCCCCCTCGCGCCTCATGCCGACGCGCTCGAACAGCCGGCAAGCGGCCGTGTTCCGGCTGTCGCAACTGGCCGATACGCGGTGCAGCTTGATTCCCCAAAAGCAAAAGCCAAGCAGCGCCTTCACCGCCTCCAACGCGAACCCCTTCCGCTGATAATTCCGGTGCAAATTGATGTTCAGCATCGCCTGGGACGGCTTGGGAAACCACAAGCCGAGATGGCCGATGAGCTGGTTGCCGTCCTGGAGTTCAATGGCCAGACGGAACATCTGGTTTGGTGTCGTCAGTTTGATCGTGCTGTCGCTTTCGAGCCAGCGCAGCACTTGCTCCTCCTCGTTCACCGCCAGGCCATCCGTGTATTGAAGAAAATCCTCATCGGACAGCAATTTCATCAATCCCTCCCAATCGTTCATGGCGAACCGCCTTAAAACCAGCCGGGGAGTGGTGATGGGGATGGGAATCTTTTCGCCCGTTTCGCTGCCGGCCTCCGGCACAATGAGGCTTTCCATGCAGTTGGGACACTCCTGGGCGGAGCCCATCGCGTTTTCGGGAAAAGAAACCGGTTCGCCGCAATAGGGGCACTTGAAATCGAGGAAGTTTTCTTCGGTAATCATGATGGTTTTAGGGTCGCACGCAGGCATAATTATGCGAATTTTTAAAAGTTTCGCCAACACCTTTCAGTTGCGGAGACGCGGAGAAAAAACGAACCCGTTTAGCTTCCTGATCGGTTACTGGTGCTTTGTTCAACTCCGGTTTTTGGTTTGAAAACTTTTCCACAGGTTCATCGGCAGCAGGCCGGGGAGGACCAGCCCCATCTGGCTGGCGACAAAGAACACCAGCTATTGGACGCCGCTTTGAAACTCAACTCACAGTCATGCCGAGCAGGAACTCGATATTGGTCTTGGTTTTCTTGAGTTTGCCCAAAAGCAGTTCCATCGCCTCGACGGGCGGGACGCCGGTGAGCGCGCGGCGCAGCAGGACGATCCGGTCCAGTTCATCCGGGTGGTAGAGCAGTTCCTCTTTGCGCGTGCCGGAGTGTTCGATGTTGATGGAAGGGAAAATGCGGCGGTCCACCAGCGCGCGGTCCAGATTCACCTCCATGTTGCCCGTGCCTTTGAACTCTTCAAAAATGACTTCGTCCATGCGGCTGCCGGTGTCCACCAGCGCGGTCGCCATGATGGTGAGCGAGCCGCCCTCCTCGATGTTGCGCGCCGCGCCGAAAAAGCGCTTCGGCTTGTGCAATGCGTTCGCGTCCACGCCGCCGGACAGAATTTTTCCGGAGTGCGGCTGAATGGTGTTGTAGGCGCGGGCGAGGCGCGTGATGGAATCGAGCAAAATCACCACGTCGCGCTTGTGTTCGATCATGCGGCGCGCCTTTTCGATGACCATTTCGGCGACCTGCACGTGGCGTTCCGGCGGCTCGTCGAAGGTCGAGCTGATGACTTCCGCGCCTTTGCAGGAGCGTTCCATGTCCGTGACTTCCTCGGGCCGCTCGTCAATGAGCAGGATGAACAGGTAGGTCTCCCGATTGTTTTTGAGAATCGCGTTGGCGATTTTCTGCATGAGCACCGTTTTGCCCGTGCGCGGCGGCGCGACAATGAGGCCGCGCGTGCCCTTGCCAATCGGACAAACGAGATCGAGCACGCGCGTGCTCAATTCGTCGGCGGCGGTTTCCAGGATGAACCGCCTGTTCGGGAACAGCGGCGTGAGATTGTCGAAAAGGGTTTTTTCCTTCGCCTTGTCCGGGTCCTCGCCGTCCACACCCTCGACCTTGAGCAGCGCGAAAAATTTTTCCTTTTCCTTCGGCGGACGGATCTGGCCGGCGATCAAATTTCCGGTCTGCAAATCGAACCGGCGGATTTGCGAGGGCGAAACATAAATGTCCTCCGGGCAGGGCAGATAATTAAAACTCTGCGACCGCAGAAAGCCGAACCCTTCCGGCAGCACTTCGAGCACGCCCTCGGAAAACAGCACGCCCGCGCGTTCGGCGTTTTTCTGGAGGATGTGGAAAATGACCTCGTGCTTGCGCATCGTGCCGAAATTCTCCACGCCGAGTTCCTTGGCCATGTGGTTCAACTCGCTCATCTGCATTGCCTGGAGCTTGGCGATGTTGAGGGAGGTGACGATCTTGTCGCGTTGCGGGCCGCGGCGCTCTTCCGCCCTGGGTTCCTCTACTTTGGGCTCTTCGGCCAGTTCGACCGGCGTGGATGGCGGCCGCAAGGCGGCGGAACCGGACGGTTCGGGCGCAACGGCCGTTTCGACCGCGCCGTTGACCGATTCAGGCGATTCCACGGCGGGAGTTTCCGCCGGCGCCTTTTCCGCCGGGACTTCCACCGGGGCTTCCGCGGGGGCTTCTGCCGGGGTTAGCGCCGCCGGTTTCGTTTTGGGTTTTCTGGTTGAGACTCTTGGGACTCTTGGCATAGATTAAATTGGTTGGCTTGACCGGATTTCAATTGCCGGAGGTGAACGACCGTCACGCATTGGACGCCCTGCGACCGGAACAGTTCAAACTGGGATGACCACCAACCGGAGCGTACCAAGGCTTTCGGATCCTCAATACGGCAAGGGAAATTTCGCAGTCAACTCACGCACACGTTGGCGCACCTCGACCGCCATGTCAAGCCGCCAAACCGGATTTTTCTTGTGCGATTTTCGGTCCGGTGGATGCTGGGTAGAGTATATGAAAAACTTCGAAATGGGATTGGTTGTCGCGATTTTGACGATCGGCGCGGCGATGCTGATTGTGATTCAATACGAGGCTCAAATCAAATTGCGTGCGGAAAACGAATCCTTGCGGCAACAACTCGCGCAATTGAAAGCCGACAATGAAAGTCTTTCCAATCGTCTGGCGGCGACTGGCGATTCCAAATCACTTTCAAGTGCGCAGTTAAATGAATTGCTAAAATTGCGGGGCGAAGTGGGAATTTTGAAAAATCAGTTGGCGACAGCGCCAAAAATCCAAGCACAAACTACGGTTCATGTGGATCAGGCAAATCAGCCTGCTGATTTGCTTGAACAGCAAAAACAGACGGCTAGAGCTAAAGCAGGCGATGCACATATTTACCTTTCGGCATTTATGGATTACGCCACCAGTCACAATGGCCAGTTCCCCACAAATTGGGATCAAATTAGAGATAAATACAACAATGCCCCGGGTCTAACAGGAACCAATGACTTTGAGATTGTCTATCAAGGGCTGCTCAATTGGAACACGTTGGGAACGAACTTGGGATCAACAATTTTAATTCGGGAATACCTGGCTTGGCCGACTTATGATGGCAAATGGGGAAAAGTTTATGGATTTGCTGACGGTCATTCAGAACCGATAATTCTATCGGATGGCAACTTTACTGCTTGGGAGCAACAACACATTGTCTCGTCGCCAAATCAATAAAGCAGGGGAAATTTCGCCGCCAAGCACCACACTTGCCGAAGTGTCGTCTTGGAAACCGGTTATTCAGATTTTTCTTGTGCGATTTCCATTGGGGCGGGTGCTATAAGGTGAACATGACGCCAGATTGCGAACTGCTCCGTCGCTACGCCGGGACCAAATCCGAAGAGGCCTTTGCCGAGTTGGTGCAAAGGCACATCAACCTGGTCCATTCCGCAGCGCTGCGGCAGGTCAACGGCGATGCGCACCTGGCGCAGGACGTGGCGCAAACCGTTTTTACCGACCTCGCGCGCAAGGCCGGTTCGCTCGCGCGCCGCGAAGTGCTGACTGGCTGGCTTTACACCAGTGCGCACTTTGCCGCCGCAAAAATCGTACGGACGGAGAACCGCCGCCGCAACCGCGAGGAACAATTTATGCGCGAATCCATCCATGAAACCGCGCCGGAGGTAGGGCGCGTCACTCCGTGCGCGCCGGATTGGGAGAAAATCCATCCCGCGCTCGATGAAGTCATGCACGAACTCAAGGAAGCCGACCGCGAAGCCATCCTGCTGCGCTATTTTGAAAACCGGCCGTTCGCCGAAATCGGCGGAAAGCTCGGCCTCAATGAAAACGCTGCGCGGATGCGGGTGGACCGCGCGCTGGAAAAGCTCCGGGCGGCCTTTCTACAACGCGGCGTCGCCACCACCACCGCGCTGACGTCCGTAATCTCGGCGAACGCGGTGCAAATCGCGCCTACTGGTCTGGCGGCGACACTTGCCAGTACTTCGCTTGCTGGCGCAGGAACGGGAACCACATTCACCCTTTTAAAATTTATGACTGCGACCCAATTAAAACTCGGCGTCACCGCGCTCGTCGTGGCTGGCGCGACAACCGCTTTGGTGGTACAATACCAAGCTCAAATCAAACTGCGCGAGGAAAATCAATCCTTGCGGCAGCAAATGACGCAACTGAAAACCGACAACGAAAGTCTCTCCAAGCGTCTCGCAACAGTGGGCGATTCCAAATCGCTCTCGGATGATCAATTGAATGAATTGCTGAAATTGCGCGGTGATGTTGGACAACTTAAGCAAACAGCAAAAGCATTTTCCAACCAGGTCGCCAGAACATCAAACCGATATGGGCTTTTGCCTGAACAAATGCCGCCGGTGGAAAGTTCCGGGGTTCCTGAAACGGCCAAGGCTTACGCCCGATTGGTTCAAAAACTAATAACGGGTCAACTAACACCTGCCGAAGAACTTAACTTGGCGAAAGCGTGGCCTTATCTCGAAAAGCGGTTTTCAGAACCGGACAGCTTCGCTTACTTTCAATCACAGTATCTTGCCGACATGCTGAATATTACAAACAAAGATACTGTGTGGCAGATTCGCCGGTTGTTGGAAGGTGCCAGAGAGCAGGAACACGCACAGGGACTGAGGTGGGCAAGAATGTCGGATGACGATCTTCAACGCTATAATCTAAACTTGGACATAAACAAAATCCGCCAGCAATGGAATGATGTGAATCAAAAAACCACGGAGAAAATTGAGGGTTTACTTTCCGATGCAGAACGTGAAAAATTCATGTCTGGTTTTACCGGTATTTTGGATTTTGATTCCCGATTGAAAACAGTTCCAGGATATGTGGCCAATGACCCGAAATTCCAAAATCTAAGTTCTGAAGAGATTTTCAATGCGTTTATGCCGCCTCAACTGGGCGTAAGACTTGTTCCTGCCCAAAAGCTTGATTCAAACCAATAGGCAAGCGATAATTTCGCCGTCAATTCGCGCCCGCATTTTGAGCTTTCAGCGCCGTAGATGCGGTATCTTTGTAGAAACGTATGGCAAAAATTCACAAGCTCCGTAGGAGCGGCATATTCCCGAATGATGTCGCTCCCACGGAGCTTGATTTCCTTTTGTTTTTTCAGCTACAAAGATTTCGCGCCGATGGCGCTGAAAACAATCTGCATTGCGTAATTTCAATACGGCAGCGGAAATCTCGCCGTCCGTTCGCACCCGCGCTCTTGAATTATTTTTTCGGCGTCAGCAGATGAACTTTTGGAAAATATCTGGCGATTCTTTCGGCATCACGAGTGGCGAGTTTCCACTTCATGATTTCCGCGTGCGCACCGATGAAAAAATCCGGCAACGGAATCTTTGGCGCCACTCCGCCGCCCGAAGCGCGCCGCGCAATCGCGTAGCGACGGTGCGCCTTGCCACAAACGGCTGCCGCTGCCGCAGGAATGTCCAACACGTGCAAATCCCAATTGAGCAGGTCGGCTTCGACTGATTCAGGATCGCGGTCGCCGGCGCATAATTCCGCCACGGTCACGGCGTTCACCGCCGCGCCATCTTCGGCAGCCGCATCAATAATCAATTTGGACGCCCAATCGAAATGCTCTGAATTCTTGTCCAAAGCATCCAGAATCACACTGGTGTCGAACAAGATCATTCCCGCGTCAGCTTGCGCAATTCATCCCAGGACATCGTCGGCTTCATCCTGCTGTGCAGAATCGCATGGCGAATTTCGGCCTTCGTCTTTTTCTTGCGCGGTGGCGGCGGATTTAATCGTGCGAGGGAAAAATGATTTTCGTCCTGTTGTTCGCACGCGAACACGTCCCCCGGCTTGACCCACGGGATAACCACCCGTTTCTTGCTGTCGGCGGTAATCGTCATGGTGGGATAATCCCACAAAATGACCGGCACGTCAAGCGTCAATACGGCAGCGGAAATCTCGCCGTCAACTCGCGCACGCGTTCACGCACCTTGTGCGCGGCGTCCACATTTTTGATGTCCAGCAGCACCTCGGAAATCATGTCCGCGATGGCCGCCATTTCCGCTTCCTTCATCCCGCGCGTCGTTACCGCCGGCGTGCCGAGCCGGATGCCGCTGGCCTGGAACGGCGAGCGGGTTTCGAACGGGATGGTGTTTTTGTTGACGGTGATGCCGGCTTCGTCGAGTGCAATCTGGCAGTCCTTGCCGGTCACGTTCTTCGCGCCCACGTCCACGAGCATCAAATGGTTGTCCGTGCCGCCGCTGACCAGCCGGTAGCCGTTGCGTTTCATGCCGTCAGCCAAAGCCGCGGCATTTTTCACGATTTGTTCCTGATACGCCTTGAACGACGGTTGCAATGCTTCCTGGAAGCAGACGGCCTTGGCGGCGATGACGTGTTCCAGCGGTCCGCCCTGGATGCCGGGGAAAACGGTGGAGTCAATTTCCTTCGCGTTTTTCTCGCGGCACAAAATCAATCCGCCGCGCGGCCCGCGCAACGTCTTGTGCGTCGTCGTCGTCACAAAATCCGCGTGCGCCATTGGACTCGGATGGATTCCCACCGCGACGAGACCGGCGATGTGGGCGATGTCGGCAAGCAGATACGCGCCGACTTCGCGGGCGATTTCGCCCATGCGTTTGAAGTCAATGATGCGCGGATACGCGCTGGCGCCGACGGTGATCATCTTCGGCTTGTGTTCGCGCGCCATGGCGGCGAGCTGGTCGTAATCAATCCGTTCGTCGTCCTTGCGCACGCCGTAATGGACGATTTCAAAAAATTTGCCGGAGAAATTCGCCTTGTTGCCATGCGTCAAATGTCCGCCGTGGCTCAAGTCCATTGTGAGCATTTTGTCGCCGGGCCTCAGCACGGCGAAGTAAACCGCCATGTTCGCCTGGCTGCCGGAGTGCGGCTGGACGTTGGCGTGCTCCGCGCCGAAAAGTTTTTTCGCGCGGTCAATGGCCAGTTGCTCGACCGTGTCCATGTTTTCGCAACCGCCATACCAGCGTTTTTTTGGATAGCCCTCGGCGTATTTGTTCGTGAGCACGGAGCCTTGCGCTTCCAGCACCGCCGGGCTGACAAAATTTTCACTGGCGATCAATTCGATGTTTTCCTGCTGGCGCACGCGCTCGTGCTCGATGGCATCAGCCACGATGGAATCCACACCGCGCAAACGCAATGGCGGCGGAGTCAGGCGCAGTTCGAGTTTGCCGACGCGGCGCTCGTGGCGTCCGCCCTCGAATTTCGCGTTGAGGAAGGCGTCGAGGATTTTTTTTCCCGTCTCCACCGGCGTGGTTTTGCCGGCGAGGCAGAGCACATTGACGCCGTTGTGCTGGCGCACCAATGTCGCGGTCTGCACATCGGCAACAAGCGCGGCGCGCACCCCGGGCACCTTGTTGGCAGCGATGCACATGCCGATGCCGCTCGTGCAGACCAGCAGGCCGAATTCCGCGCGGCCTGCGGCCACCGCCTGCGCCGCCGGCCGGGCGAAGTCCGGGTAGTCATCGCCCGGCTCCTTGGATTTCGCGCCAAAATCCGTGACGCTCAAGCCGCGTTGCTGCAGGTGCTGCTTCAGCGCTTCCTTCAATTCGTAGCCACCGTGGTCCGCGCCCAGCGCAAACGCCACCGCCGGAGTTGTTTTCGTTGTTGTACCGGTTAAAATTTCGTGTTGTTCCATAAATTTCAGCAGCGATGCGATTCCCTGCTCGATCTGGTCGCGGCAATTCTTATACACCTCATAGGTGCCGCCGATCGGGTCGCTGATGTCTTTTTCAAATTCCTCGAGCGTGTCGTCAAATTCGCGCAGCAAAAAGGTTTTTTCCGCCGTTGGCGGATACAGGAGCGCAATCGCGTCCACGTGGCTGTGCGTCATGCCGAAGATGTAATCCGCCTGCCGCACCAAATCCGCCGTGAGCATCCGGCTGTGCTGTTGCGAAATATCAATGCCCAACTCGCGCATCGCCGCCACCGAATGCGCCGTCGGCGGCTGGCCGTCCACCGCGCCGAGGCCCGCCGAAAACACACGGAATTCCCCGCGTCCGGCTGCCGCCCGCTGGAACAGCGCTTCAGCCATCGGGCTGCGACAGACGTTGCCGGTGCAAATGAATAGAATGGTTTTCACCCCGCGCAAAGGTTCACAATGAGTTGTGAAAAGCGAATCGTCAATCCGAAATCAGTGGCGCGACTGGTGCACGACAGCGAGACCCTTGATCAAATCCACCGCGCGCGCCAAAACCGGGTCGCGAATCACCGGCTTTTGCGGTTCCGCAGCCCGCGCCGGCGCGGAATCTTCATCGCCGGCATTGTCACCGCCTGGCCTGCGGATTAATCTCGGCCCGGGCAAATCCATGTCCCGCGTATGGAACTCGGACGTTCCAATGGTTTTCCCGTCGTGCTGCTTCTGCAACACCAAATCCGCCTCACTGATGCGGTCCATAAACGGCAGCAAATTGTTGGTTGCGACCCCGGGGCTGTTGTTGTTCTGCGCCGGTGACGCGTAGGGATTTTCCCAAAACGCACGTTCGTCGTCCGCGCTCACGGTCACGGCGATGTCAGGCTGCAAACCGCCGGATGGAATCGCCGGGCCATTGCCTGATTTGACCGGCGTCGTCGCGATGCACAGCCATTCGCCGTTGCGCAGGGGGAATTCCTTGAAAGTCGCCGCCTCGCCCGCCGTCGGGTTGCCGATGATCAGGCCCGCGCCCGCGTGGCGCAAGGCCGCCGCCAGCGTTTCCGCCACGCCGCGCGTTTCGCCGTTCACCAGCACGACCAGCGATCCGGCGACGATCTTTTTTGACGCAAACAAATTCGCCGTGGCCTGCGCCGATGCGGCATCGTCGCCACCGACGAACCGCAAATCCAGAACGACGCCGGCAATTTTATTGGTGGTGGTCAATGCACGGCAAGCCGCGCTCAATTCGTTCGCGAGGTTTCCCGCAACACGGCCGATGCGCAGATACACAACGTCATTTTCCAAAACCGCCGATTTGCTCAATGCCGTCCCGCCTTGCGGGATCGCCGACCCGTCCACCGCGCCGCCGACCAATGAAACCTTGCCGGGGAACCGGGACAGCAAGCCTTCGATCGCCGCACGGTTCAGATTTTCATCCGTTATGCCCGTGAGATTCGTGCGCAGCAACTCATAGACTTCCTTGAAATCCGGCGCCGGATTTGTCGGGTCCGCATATAAGGAGCAGCGCGTTGCCAGCAAACCTGCCAAAGCAAAGGCGAAAAGACTCAAAAAACGTCGTGTCATATTGTGCTTAAAATGCGGGACAAAACCACGAAAGTAAAGGAGCGAGCATGTTCAACTGTAGCCGCCGGCGCCTGCCGGGTCGTAGCGCCTGGTGCGAAGACTGGTGAGTCGGCTCATTCTCCAGGGTTTTATTGAGGTTGGAGCGAACTGATCCCGCAGGACGGGACTACTACGGTTAAAATGCGAAGAAATTTTGTCGGATTTCAGCCGACGGTGGCGATATGCTTTTAAAAGAATGACAAGCGATTTGGATTTGCTGGGACAATACGCGCGGAACAAAGCGCAGGACGCCTTCACGGAAATCGTCCGCCGACACGTGGATCTGGTTTATTCCGCCGCCGTGCGGCAGGTGCGTTCGCCGCAACTGGCCGAGGAAGTTGCGCAATCCGTCTTCACCGACCTCGCGCGGAACGCCGGCAAATTGAAGCCCGACACCGTTTTGACGGCCTGGCTTTATCAAGTCACGCGCCGCACCGCTATTGATGTCGTCCGCCGCGAATCCCGCCGGCAATTGCGCGAACAAATCGCTGTGGAGATGAATGCCATGAACGCCACCGCCTCTGACTGGACGCACGTCGAACCTTTCCTCGACGAAGCCATGCACACGCTCGACGACACCGACCGCACCGCCGTCCTGCTCCGCTACTTCGAAAATAAATCCCTCCGCGAAGTCGGCCAAGCCTTGGGAACCTCTGAGGACACCGCCCAAAAACGCGTGAGCCGTGCCGTCGAGCGCCTGGGCGAATTTTTCTCCAAGCGCAACGTGACCGTTGGCACGAGCGGACTCGCTGTTTTGATTTCTGCGAACGCCGTTCACGCCGCGCCGGTTGGACTTGCCGCCACCATTTCCGCCGCTGCTGTTCTGGCCGGAACCGCCATTTCCACTTCAACCATAATCACCGCAACCAAGACCATCGCCATGACCACAATTCAAAAAACACTCATCACCGCCGCGCTCGCCGTTGTCGTCGGCGCGGGAATTTACGAAGCGCACCAGGCTTCAAACTTGCGAAACCAAGTTCAAGACCAGGTTCAAAACCTCCAGCAGTTGCAACGCGAACGCGACGATGCGACGAACCGGCTGGCGTCCTTGGCGGACGAACTGGCCAGGGTGAAAAAGAATCCGTCCGAAGTGTTAAAACTGCGCGGCGAAGTGGGAGCGTTGCGTCAGGAAAAAGCCATCGCCGGCAGCCAGAGCGCCCTGAACAAGTTAACCGCCAATCCGGAAACCCGGAAAGCTCTGCGTGATCAGCAAAAAATGGGCATGAGTGCCATCTACTCCGACCTGGTCAAACGCTTGAACCTGACACCCGAACAGGCGGGTCAATTTAATGACCTCCTTGCCGATCATGTCATGGACAGCATTGATCTCATCACCCAAGCATTGCACGACAACAAGAATCAGGGTGAGATAGACCAGTTGTTTTCCGCCCAGAATTCGGCCTTGCAAGACAAATTGCTGGCGCTCGTCGGCCCGGACGGGCTGGCGCAATATCTGGATTACACGAAGAACCTGGCCAGCACCCTGACCGCCGCGCAATTCGCGGGCAGTCTGACCGGCGACCCGGCAACGGTGGCGGATAAGAAAAGCCAGCTTTTACAAGCCATGCAGCAGGCAACCCAATCCGCACTGGCTGCCGCCGGTCTGCCCGCCGATTACCAGACGGTGCCAATGCTTAATTTCGGCAACATCGCCTCGGAAGAAGAAGGCGCGCAAAGCCTCCAACTCTTGGACAGCATCTACGGACAGGTTGCCGCGAGCGCCAGCACTTTTCTCAACGCGGATGAACTGAACAAGTTTCAAGAATTCAGGACCAACGCGCTTAAAAGCAGTCAGACGATGCTCATCATGAACCGAAAACTGATGGCGCCCATTTCGAAATAGCCGGGCCAGTGAGTCATCAGGCAGCAATTCAAATCATCAATTCAACCATGAAACATTACAAAGCACCTTGGGGCACATTGCTTGTTGGGCGTCTGGAGGATATATGACACGAGAAGAAATCGAAACTTGTTGGAAAGACCCACGCAATTGGAAGTGGCGCATCTATTATTGCAAGGCAGATCCGCGAGCGATCGTACCAAGGCGTCTCAAGTGGATGGGTTGGACGGTGAATTTCGCGCGCCCGAGCGCTATCCCGATCACTTTGCTTTTGATCGCATTAGTGGCTGTTCCATTGCTCATCGTGAAAGCCAAGGGAGCAGGAACTGGCATCGAGCTGATTACTGGAGCCGCGTCCATCACCGTTTTGTGCCTGGTATGCGCCTATTTGTCTTCACGCACGGAATGAGAACGTTGACCGATCAACAGCGGCGTTTGCCGAACGTAGGAGACGACGTGAGGGGTCTCTAAATGAATAAAAACCGTTCGTGTATTTCGCATCGTTCGCGGTTTGGAAAATTTAAGTCTCGTTATCTCGACTCCAACAAAGCTTTCGCCACAATATCGCGGCGGAAATGCGCGCCGTCGAAATGGATTTTACCTTTCCCTGTCCGATTTGAGCGGCGGCGGGTACTATTAGGTGAGTGAACAGTCTGACCGACCAACAGCTTTTGCGCGATTATACCGGGCACCGCTCGGAGGCGGCGTTTGCCGAACTCGTGCGACGGCATGTTGACTTCGTCTATTCCGTCGCTTTGCGCATGGTTCGCGATTCGCACCTGGCCGAGGACGTGACGCAAAATGCTTTTGTCGCGCTGGCGCAGAATGCCGGGCAACTCACGGATCGTTCCGTTCTGTCCGGCTGGCTGCATCGCACGGCACAAAACATCGCGGCCAATGCAATCCGCTCCGAGGTGCGCCGCCGCGCCCGCGAACAGGAGGCCGCCGCCATAAACGAATTGTTTGCCGCCGAACCCGAAGCCACTTGGGAACACATCGCCCCGCATCTCGACGCCGCACTCGGCGAGTTGAGCGAACCGGACCGCGACGCACTGTTGTTGCGCTACTTCGAACGCAAATCCGCCCGCGAGATGGCGCAAACCTTTGGCACAACCGAGGACGCCGCGCAGAAGCGCGTCAGCCGGGCCATCGAGCGGTTGCGTGATTTTTTCTCGAAACGCAACGTGACCGTCGGCGCGAGTGCACTGGCTGTTTTGATTTCCGCCAACGCCGTCCAGGCCGCGCCGGTTGGTCTGGCCGTCACCATTGCCACCACCGCTGTTCTGGCCGGAACTGCCGCTCAAACTTCAACCGTAATTGCCGCCACCAAAGCCATTGCCATGACTACGATGCAAAAAACCATCACCGCCGCGCTGCTCGCAGCCGCCGTCGGCACAGGAATCTATGAAGCACACCAAGCCTCGCGACTACGTGATGAAAACCAGTCTTTGCGCCAACAAACCGCGCAACTCAAAAGCGACAACGAAAACCTTTCCAATCGTGTCGCTCAGGGCAATCGATCACCTTCCTTGAGCAGCGAACGTTTGAGAGAGTTGCTGAAGCTTCGGGGTGAGGTCGGAGCGCTGCGACGACAACAGCGCGAGCTTGAGCAGGCAGTGGCTACAGCGCAGTCGAAGACGCCCGGCCCGACCGGCCAGCCCGCATCGGATGTGACATCACAAACGAACCTGCCAGCCCCCTTCCAGTTGCAGCTTGTTCTCGATGAACCCGGGGAGGATACCGAGCCAATGACCAACAACGCCAGCGGTGCCGGCGGAGAAACCCTGCACGTGCAGAAAACGCCCTTGATGGATTATACGGCAATCCGTTCAGCCACGGTTGAGCGGGACGCGTCCTCCGGCGATCCGGAAATCAATGTCGAGCTCAGTGACGTCGGCAAGGAACTGTTTGCCGCAGTCACAAAAGAGAACATCAACAAACGCCTGGCCATTGTGTTGGACGGCCATTTGTATTTGGCGCCGGTGATCCGGTCGGAAATATCCGACGGCAAAGTCCAGATAACCGGCCACTTCACCAAGGAGGAGGCCAGGGAGCTTGCGGCCAAAATCAACGACGCGATTGGCAGTCACTGAAGTTCAGGCAACTGGTGAAGCCGCACCTGCCGAAGTGCGGTTTTCTCCGCGTTTTCACAAACGCGGCCACAAAGCCTTCGCCGCGATGTCGTGGCGGAACTGTGCGCCGGCGAAATCAAATCTCCCAAAAAACTTTGTCGGATTTCGCCGCCCTTGGTTGTTTAATGGGTGAGATGCAGGAACAGTCCGACGCCCAATTGCTGCGCGATTACGCCGAACACGGATGCGAACCCGCGTTCCGCGAAATCGTCACGCGCCATACCGACCTCGTGTACTCGGCGGCGTTGCGATGCGTGAATTCGTCCGACCTCGCTTGCGACGTCGCCCAAAGCGTCTTCACCGACCTCGCGCGCAAGGCCCGGCCACTGGCGGACAAGCTGGTGGATAACGCATCCCTCGTCGGCTGGCTATACCGCAGCACGCGCTTTGCAGCCCTCAACCAATTGCGCGACGACCGCCGCCGCCTCGCGCACGAAAGACAGGCCATGGAACAACTCCTTTCCAACTCCGAAACCGCGCCGGACTGGGATCGCGTCCGCCCTGTTCTCGATGAAGCGATGGACAACTTGAGCGACGAAGACCGCGATGCCCTGCTGCTCCGCTTTTTCGAGAACCACGATTTTAGCGCGGTCGGCCGGGCGCTCGGCGTGAGTGATGACACGGCGCAAAAGCGAGTGAGCCGGGCGCTGGAGAAACTTCATGAGCATCTGACCCGACGTGGAATCACCACCACCGCCACCCTGCTTTCGGCGGTCATCGTGGCCAACGCCGTCCAAGCCGCACCAGCAGGATTGGCGGTCACCATTTCCACCGCCGCTGTTCTTGCCGGAACAACCCTTGTCACCACCGCAACTGCCACCGCCATCAAAACCATTGCCATGACCACACTGCAAAAAACCCTCATCACCGCCACCATCGTCACCGCTGTCGGCACGGGAATCTACGAAGCGCGCCGAGCTTCGCAACTGAGTGAACAAAATCAGGCACTTCAGAAACAGCAAGCACCGCTGGCCAACCAGTTCCGGCAACTGCAACGCGAACGCGACGACGCGACGAATCGGTTGGCTGGATTGCTGGCGGAAATTTTACGGCTGAAATCAAATCCGAACCAAAGCGAGCTTTTGAAATTGCGAGGCCAGGTGACGGCTTTGAGCGCCGATGCCACCAAGCGCTCACAGTCGGACAATTCCCTGGCTGACATGGCCAAAAGCCCGCAGATGCGGGAGTTCATGAAGACCGCCATGGCCAGCAGCGTGGATAAGATTTACGCGAAGCTGTTTGCCGATTTGCATTTGACGCCGGACCAAGAATCGGCCTTGAAGCAATTACTGATCAGCAAAACCACTGCGGGCATGGACGCCGGGACGGACATGCTTTCCGGCAAAATGACGGCCGCACAGCAAAAGCAGCTCGTTGACCAAATCAACGCGGAGAAAGCTGACGTGGACAAACAAATCAAAGAGCTGCTGGGCGCGGATGGCTTTGCGGCGTATCAGGCCTACGATAAAAACTATTTTGAACGGGCGGCGGTCAGCGGGCCGGCCGGATTTGAGGAACAACTGGCTGGCGGCCTGGAATTGACCGCCGATCAGACCGAACAGTTGATCCAGGCGATGGCTGATGAACGCCAGAATTTCAAGTTCACGGTGGATTATTCCGACAAAAGCAAGTTGACGGCGGGAGTTACGTCCATGTATTCCGACGAAAACATCAACCGGTATCAACAGGAGCAGGAAAAGCTCGATCAGCTTTACGTGACGCGTGCGCAAACCATTTTGTCGCCGGACCAACTGGCCGTTTTCCAAAAATTCCTCTCCAACCGCCGCGCGATGGGGGCAATGTCGCTCAAGATGGGCGCAAAGATGTTTGGCACGAAAACTGGCGGCAATTAAAGAAGCGCCTGGGGGGTCGGTGAAAGACCAAACCTATCTCAATGCCTTCGCCGCGATGTCGCGGCGGAAATGCGCGCCAGCGAAATCAAATTCCCAAAAAAAATTTGTCGGATTTTCTGCGGCCCGGTTATTTAATGGGTGAGATGCAGCCCAAGTCCGATGCCCAGCTCCTTCGCGAATATGCCGAATCCGGCAGCGAATCCGCATTCACCGAACTCGTCACCCGGCACACGGACCTCGTCTATTCCGCTGCGTTGCGCCAGGCGCCATCGTCCGATCTGGCATGTGACGTCACCCAAAACGTTTTTACCAGCCTTGCGCGCGGCGCGCGGACCCTGGCCGGGAAATTGAATCCGGACGCTTCGTTGGCCGGCTGGTTGTGCCGTTGCACGCGCAATCTCGCCCTCAATCTCCGGCGTGACGATTTCCGCCGGCATTCGCGCGAAAGGCAAGCCATGGAAACTCTTCACCCATCCACTGAAACCGCGCCAGATTGGGACCGCCTGCGTCCCATCCTGGACGAAGCCATCTCCGGACTGAATGAGGCAGATCACGATGCGCTGGTGTTGCGATTCTTCAAGAATCAGGACCTGCGTTCCGTTGGCCTCGCGTTGGGTGTGAGCGACGACACGGCGCAAAAGCGGGTTGCCCGCGCCCTGGAAAAAATGCGTGAATTTCTGGCGCATCACGGCATCACCACGACTGGAGCCGCGCTGGCAATGACCCTCGCCGCCAACGCCGTCCAAGCCGCTCCGGTTGGGCTGGCCGCCACCATTTCCGCCGCCGGCATTCTCGCCGGAACTGCCGTTCACACTTCAACCGTAATTGCCGTCACCAAAACGATTGCCATGACCACAATCCAAAAAACCATCATCACCGCCACGCTCGCCGTGGTTGCCGGAGCAGGGATTTACGAAACGCATCAGGCCGCTCAATTGCGCGGCCAAAACCAAACGCTCCAGCAACAGCAAGCGCCGCTCGTCGATCAAATCCAGCAGTTGCAAAAAGAATTTGCCGACTCGACAAACCGGATGGCGGATTTGTTGGTGGAAAATGCGCGCTTGAGATCGAATCCAATTCAATCAGAGCTTTTGAAATTACGCGGAGAAGTGACGCAATTGAAAACGGCCGAAATGCAAAAGAAAAGTGACCCCTTTGAAGCCGCGGCAAACGCGCGGGTTGCAAAAGTTAATCAACTCAAGCAACGGCTGGAACAAATGCCCTACGAAAAAATTCCAGAACTCCAATATTTGACCACTCAAGATTGGCTGCGAGGTGCGACTTATAGCGGTGATTTGAAAACAGACGATGATTTTGACCGGGCTTTGAGCCAATTGCGACGCGATGCCAAACGAACGTTTGCTTATTCGATAGGCGAAGCCTTGGCAAATTATATCGCGGGCAATAACGGACAATTGCCCGGCGACATTTCACAACTCCGGTCTTATTTCAATCCGCCGATTGACGGAACAATTCTTCAGCGATACCAACTTTTGCAGACGGGAAATTTAAGCGACATTCCGAACAATGAGCCGTTGATCGCAGAAAAAGCGCCTGTTGACGATCAATACGACACGCTCTTCAAAATCAGCGCGACCGGCTTTTCTTATCAAGGCACAGGAACATCATGGGTGAACGGAAGCGGCAAAGGTGATTTTGGAACAAATATAACGATGAAAATAAAACCGTTTGAAAGACAGAATTAAAATAATGCCTTCGCCGCGATGTCGCGGCGGAACTGCGCGCCGTCGAATTGAATCTTTTCCACCGCCGCGTAAGCCGCCGCTTGCGCGCTTTTCAAATCCTTTGCCCACGCCGTCACGCCCAGAACCCGGCCGCCGTTTGTCACAATTTGCCCGTCCTTCAACGCCGTGCCCGCGTGAAACACCTTTGCGTTTGGCAGCATCGCCGCGTCTTCGAGGCCATGAATTGGCTTTCCCTTCGCATAGCTGCCGGGATAACCGCCGCTGGCCATCACCACACACACGCTCGCCAGCGAACTCCATTTCATTTCAATTTTGCCCAGCGTGCCATTCACGCTGGCGTCGAGCAGCTCGACGAGATCGTTTTCCAGCCGCGTCAGATAGACCTGCGTTTCCGGGTCGCCGAAACGGGCGTTGAATTCCAAAACTTTTGGGCCGCCTTTGGTCAGCATAACTCCCGGATAAATAATCCCGCAGAATTTAATGCGCTCCTCGGCGCAGCCTCGCAGCCACGGTGTTAAAATTTTATTGCCGAACTCAGTTAAAGCGTGGTCACTCAAAAATGGAGTCGGCGAATACGTGCCCATGCCGCCGGTGTTGAGACCGGCGTCACCGTCGAGCGCGCGTTTGTGATCCTGCGACGTCGGAAACAGTTTCGCCGTTTTGCCATCGCAAATCGCATGGAGTGAAATTTCTATTCCTTCCAAAAGTTCCTGAATGACAATTCGTGAACCCGCCGCGCCAAAACTTTTTGCGACCAACATTTCGTCAATGGCCTTGTTGGCTTCCGTTTCACTCGTACAAATCAGGACGCCTTTGCCAAGTGCCAGGCCATCAGCCTTTACTGCACAACGGCCATCCAATGAGCCGGCAAATGCACGGGCGGCCAGAACCTCACCCGCCGTGAATACACCCGAACGAGCAGTCGGGACTCCGTATTTCTGCATAAAGTCTTGCGAAAACACCTTGGACGACTCGAATTGCGCGGCTTTCCGGTTCGGTCCCCAGATCCGGAGGCCGCTTTTCTGGAATAAATCCACGATGCCCAGCGCGAGCGGGTTGTCCGGCCCGACGACCGTGAGTTCGACCTTCTTTTCCTGTGCGAACGCGAGCAGCTTCGGCAAATCCTCGGCGCCGAGGTTGACACATTCGACGGGCGCGGAATTTTTGGCCAGCCGTTCCTGTGCGATGCCGGCGTTGCCCGGCGCGCACCACAGTTGCGTGACGTGCGGCGACTGCGCCAGTTTCCACACCAGCGCGTGTTCGCGTCCGCCCGAACCGATGACCAAAATTTTCATGCGCGCAGATTGAAGCACGAAGCGGGCGCGGTTGAAACCACTTTTACCGGGCGGCAGTTGCGGAATCCGGCTGGAGTTCGATTTCGACGGTGAGGTTGCCGGAGGCGGGAACGGACGTGTTCACCGCAAGGATGCGAGCGTTGGGATTGGGCGCGTTGACTCCATCGTCCGGCGGTTGGGCGCTGGCAATTTCAAAGCGCGCGCCGGTCGGCGAAAGGATTTTTGCCGACAGCGCCTTGCCATCTTCACGGAGCGTGGCCTGATTGTTTTTTACGCTGATTTTTGCGTGCGTGACCATCTGCCAGCGCACGGACAAACCGGGTTTGGCGGCGGCAATGTCATCGCGGACGACCACGGTTTTGTTTTCACCGACGGAAAATTGCCGCACCACGCTGCCGGCCTGGTCGGCGAAAATTTGCGAGAGGTTCACCGTCGCCGAGTTGGTGGTGAACGCAGTGATGCGCGCGTCGGCGGCCATGTTGTGCAGTTTGCCGCCGAGCGTGAGCGTATTGTGGCTGAAATTGTTCAGGCGGTAAACGCGCCAGCGATCGCTGCCCTGCGCCATCTTGAACAAATCCCAGCCCTTGGACTCAATGGAATAGTAGTCCTGCGCGCCGAGGTCGCACGCCCAGCGCACACCGCCGGCATCGAGCACAAACGATCCGGCGTCCATGTGCCCGTGATTGAGTCCGGCCGAACCGCCCTTGAAGGCGAGGAACAACGCGTTGGTATCCGTCCACGAACTGCGGAAAACGCCGACGGGATTCGGGCCGTCGCCGTGCCACGCGAGCGGCAACGCGGGCGCTGGAATTTCCTCCGGCAGGCCCGCGGTCCAGATCGCCAGCAGCGGGAAGGCACGATCCTCGTCAATGTCGGTGGCCGGGCTGGCCAGTTTGCGCAGCAGGAGCGGGTTCTGGGAATAAACCAGCTCCGGCTGATGCAATTGTTGCGCGAACCAGAACAGGGCGGGATTGAAGGCCACGCCATCGTGGCCGTCGGAAAAGTTGAAAGGCCGTCCGGTCGGGCCGGTTTGCTCGACCAGCGCCGCCGCGCTGGCGAGAAATCCCGGACTGGCGGACAAATTCCAATCCGTGCCGAGCGCAGTTTGCAGCGCTGAAAGCATCAGCACCTGGTAGGTTGTGCCATAATTCCAATAGCCCGGACCTTCGGGATAAATGCCGTCCGGCGAGCAGGGTTTGAGGCCGTTCGGATTATTTTGGCAGGTGTGCGTCAATAATTCCCGGGCGACTTCGGGATTTTCATCGGCGATGGCCAGCGCACCCAGCGTGAGGCCGCCGAAGCACACTTGATTCCAGTTGTTCTGAGACGAATACCACCAGTTGTGGGCGTCGGATGGGGATAGACCGGGCTTGATGCCCTTGTCCAAAATCGCCTGCCGGATGGTGGCGCGCGTCTCCGCCGGCAACGCGTCAAACAGCCAGTCATAGCCGAGGGCCAACCCGGCGGTCATTTCGGCGGTGTCGAGAAAATGCGACGGATTCCAATCCTTGAATGCCGCCACGGCGAGCATGTCCTCCTGGACGCGGTCGAGAAAAACTTTTTCGCCGGTCAGCCGGTAGGCAAAGCTGCACAGTTCAATGCGCCGCATCGCCTCGCGCGAAACCGCCAGCAGCCGCTTGCCCTCTTTCTGGTAAACCAGCGGTGGCGCGCTCAACAACGACCGCGCATCGGTCACAGCCTTGGCGAGAATCGCGGACAGTTCGGCATCGTTCGTGCGCCGGGCGAGCAAACCGTCCCAAATGTTGGTGGTGAGAATCAGGCGCGGGTGCTCCGGGCGCAGATTGGCCAAAATGTCCTGCGGATCACTACCGGCGGCAATTCCAGCGGCTGAAAAAGCCAGGAACAATGTCGTGCTTGTCAACTTCCGCATCTGCTTCCAAACTGCCGCGCGCTCGCGTCCGTCTGAAATGATGACGGGAAGTTTCATGAAAAGTTTCCCGCAGATTACGACGCCGACGGTAGCAAAGCAATGCGAAGACAGGATACCGCCCCATTTTCAACCTGCTTGACCGTCTGGCGCCGCCGTCACAAGCTGGGCGCGCATCAACATCACAAACGGACTGGAATAAAATGCCTGCCAGGATAAAAACCCGGATTGACGCGATACTGGCCAAGGTTTGCCTGCATTGCACGGTCTGTCGGCGCGCCCGCCGCCGGCAGCGCGGGGCGGCATTTTGGTTTGTAACCAGGATCGAACACGGAACATGCCCGTTTTGCCGGGCTTACGAACGGGTGTATGGCTGCAAGGCACACGAACCGGTAGGTTCTCATGTAGCCGCGGACGCAAGTCCGCGCTGAAACAGTTCGAAAGAAGGTTTCAAATCAGGAAAATGGCGCCGACTGACGTCGGCGGCTACGGCGGGTTACATGTGCAAGGTTTATTGACCCAAGCATTTCAAACGGTTATCAAGAACCCTGCTATGGACGTTTTGATGCTATCGCGCATCCAGTTTGGAGCCACCATTGCGTTTCACTACATTTACCCGCCATTGAGCATCGGTCTCGGCGTCCTGCTCGTGGTCATGGAAGGGTTGTGGCTGAAAACCAAAAAACCGGTCTATCACCAGATGGCGCGGTTTTGGACCAAGGTGTTCGCCCTCACGTTCGCCATCGGCGTGGCCACGGGCATCGTGATGGAATTTGAGTTCGGCACAAATTGGGCGACGTATTCGCGTTACGTGGGTGACGTGTTCGGAAGCGCGCTGGCCGCGGAGGGCATCTTCGCGTTTTTTCTGGAATCGGGCTTTCTCGCCGTGCTGCTGTTCGGCTGGGACAAGGTAAGCCGCAAGCTGCATTTCTTTTCCACTTGCATGGTTTGCCTTGGCGCGCATTTCAGCGCCATCTGGATCGTCGTCGCCAATTCCTGGATGCAGACGCCCGCCGGTTATCACATCGTCGGCGAAGGCCTGAAGGCGCGGGCGGAGATCACCGATTTTTGGACGGTGGTGTTCAATCCGTCCTCGATGGATCGTTTGTTCCACACGTTGTGCGGCGCGTGGCAGGCCGGCGCGTTTCTCGTGGTGAGCGTGAGCGCGTGGTATTTGCTGAAGAAACGGCACCTGGATTTTGCGCGCGCGTCGCTGAAAGTCGGCTTGACCGTGGCGCTGGTGGCATCGCTGCTGCAACTGGTCAGCGGCGACTTCAGCGCGCGCGGCGTGGCGAAAAATCAGCCGGAAAAGCTCGCCGCATTTGAAGGACTTTACAACACCACCTCGAACGCGCCGCTGACACTGGCCGGCTGGGTGGATGAGAAAAATGAAAAAATTGTGGGCATCCAAATGCCGGGATTGCTGAGCTTTTTGGCGCACAACGACGTGCACGCGTCTGTGACCGGCTTGAACGCTTTCGCCCCCGAAGACCGCCCGCCGGTTCAGGTGTCGTTCCTGTTTTTCCACGGGATGGTGGGCGTTGGTTTCGCCATGATTGCCATCGCTGCCTTGGGATTTCTCTATTTCCGCAACGGTACGCTGCACGAACGGCGCTGGTTGCTGTGGATTCTCGTGTTCTCCGCGCTCGGCCCGCAAATCGCCAATCAACTCGGCTGGTTCGCCGCCGAAGTCGGACGGCAACCGTGGATTGTTTATCACCTGATGCGCACGCCGGCGGGATTGTCGGCAGTGGTGAAAGCCAACGTGGTACTGACGTCGCTGATCCTGTTCACGATCATTTATTTTCTGCTGTTCGCCGTGTTCATTTACCTGCTCAACGACAAAATTCAGCACGGGCCGGATGACGCCGACCTCATCCCGTCCGGCAAACTGGCGCTGCCTGTGAGAAATGACTAAATCCGAATGACGAAAGAATGCCCAAATATTCAAATGCCCAATGACTTTGGCTTGGCCATTCGGTCATTCGTCATTATTTCGTCATTAGGGTTTAGGCATTCGTCATTCACCACCGACGCTTTCCATTCCACGTTATGACTTTCGATTTGAACACCACTTGGTTCATCCTCGTCGGCGTGCTGTTCACCGGCTACGCGATGCTCGACGGCTTCGACCTCGGCATCGGCGCGCTGCATTTGTTCACCAAGGACGACGCGGAGCGCCGCACTATGCTCAATGCCATCGGGCCGGTCTGGGACGGCAACGAAGTCTGGCTGGTCACCGGCGGCGGCGCGCTGTTCGCCGCGTTTCCGAATGTTTATGCGACGGTGTTCTCCGGTTTTTATCTCGCGCTGATGCTGCTGCTGGTGTCGCTGATCTTTCGCGCGGTGGCCATCGAATTTCGCAGCAAGCAGCCGATGCGCTGGTGGCGGCAGATGTGGGACGTCGGATTTTCCGCCGGCAGCCTCCTGTCGGGCCTGCTCCTGGGCGTGGCGCTGGGCAACATTGCGTGGGGCGTGCCGATTGATGACCGCGGCGAATTCGCCGGCACCTTCCTGGGCTTGCTCACGCCCTATCCGGTGTTGGTCGGCGTCACTACGGTGGCGCTGTTCATGATGCACGGCGCGATTTACGGCGTGATGAAAACCGAGGGCAAACTCCATGACAAACTGCGCGGCTGGGCGATGAACTGCATCATCTTCTTTGTGATTTGCGCCGCGATGACGATGATGGCCACGCTGCTTTACGTGCCGCACATGACCGCGCGGGTGCGGGACAATCCGTGGCTGTTCACCATCGCGCTGGCGAACATGCTGGCCATCGCCAACATCCCGCGCGAATTCCATCATGGACGCGACTGGCGGGCGTTTTTGTCGTCGTGCGCAGCCATCATCACGCTGATGGCGCTGTTCGCCGTAAACATTTTCCCGAATCTGGTTTACAGCCTGCCCAATCCCGGCAACAGCCTGACGATTTACAATGCTGCCTCATCGCCAAAAACACTGGGCATAATGCTGGTCATCGCGGGCATCGGCGTGCCGGTGGTGATTGCCTACACCGTCTGCATCTACTGGATTTTCCGCGGCAAGGTGAAACTGGATCGGATGAGCTACTGAGGATTTACGATTGACGGAAATTTTCACGTTTTGGACTGCGCCGGCAAAGCGCAGCGGCGACGGCGCTTTTGAGTGGCATAGCTTGTTCGATTGCTCAACCCACGCCCCAAAAGCGGTGTCGCGCTCCGCTTGCCACCGCAGTCCAAAATCGTCATTCTACATTTCATGCCTGCCGACAAGATTCCGTGGCCACATGCGCCGGAACATCGTCTCAGCATTCGCGGAACTTACTTTGTCACGGCGAGCACCTATTTGCGTCAGCACCACTTCCGGGGCAAAACACGACTGGCTGTGCTGCATCGGGGATTACTCAAAGTCGCAGCGGATTTCGGCTGGCAGTTGGAAGCTTGGGCTGTTTTTTCGAATCATTACCACTTCATCGGCCACTCTCCGGCAGATCAGGATACGGCAGAAAACCTGTCCCGAATGCTTGGCCTGTTGCACGCAAAGACCGCAAAGTGGGCCAACAAACTCGACGACGGCCCAAACCGCAAAGTCTGGCATAATTACCGGGAAACGCGGCTCACTTACGAGAAATCATATCTGGCGCGACTCAACTACGTGCATCAAAACCCGGTGAAACACGGCTTGATCCCGGTGGCAAATCAATATCCGTGGTGCTCAGCCTGCTGGTTTGAACGAACCGCCACACCCGCTCAAATCAAAACGATTTACCGTTTCAAAACCGACCAGATAAAAGTGCCGGATGATTTTGAAGTGTCGCCGGAGTGGTGAGCGCTCTTGGACTGCGCCGACAAAGCGCAGCGGCAACGGCGCTTTTGGAAGGTGTGGCGCGTTCGATTGTCCTGCCTGTTCCCCCAAAGCGGTGTCGCGCTTCGCTTGCCACCGCAGTCCAAAATTTTACTCCACCCGCGCTTCGCCTTTGCCTTTGACAACTTCACCAATCAGCCACGCCTTGTGCTTTTGCGAGCGGATGAACTTTAAAATCGCATCCGCCTTGCCGGCCGATACAATCGCCACCATGCCGATGCCCATGTTGAAGACTTGGTAAAGCTCCGCATCCGGCACGCCGCTTTTGGCCTCGATCAACTTGAAAATCGGCAGCATGTCCCACGAACCTTTGCGGATGACCACGTCGCAGGTCTTCGGCAGCACGCGCGGGATGTTGTCCACAAACCCGCCGCCGGTGATGTGGGCGAAGGCTTTGACTGTGGCACAGGCCTCCGGCCTGTGTTTGCATATTCCTTTTTTACGCAGGCCAGAGGCCTGTGCCACAGGGTTGAATTTCCTCAACAAAACCTGCACCAGCGGGCCGTAACTGATGTGGACCTTCAACAATTCAGCGCCGATGGTGTTTTTCAACTCTGGCACGCGGCTCCTCGGTTTGAGCTTCAGTTGCTCGAAGAAAATTTTGCGCGCGAGCGAATAGCCGTTTGTATGCAGGCCGGACGAGGCGATGCCGATGACGGCGTCCCCGGCCCTGATGGTTTTCTGGCCGTTGAGCATCTTCGATTTTTCGACCACGCCGACAATCGTGCCGCTCACGTCATATTCGCCCTTCTGGTAAAAGCCGGGCATCTGCGCCGTCTCGCCGCCGATGAGCGTGCAGTTGTTTTCCGCGCAAGCGCGCACGAAGCCCTTGATGATGTCGGTGAAAACGTGCGGCTCGAGTTTGCCGGTGCCGAGATAATCGAGAAAAAACAGCGGCTCGGCGCCGAGCACGGCGATGTCGTTGACGCAATGGTTTACAAGATCAGCGCCGATGGTGTCGTGCCGGTCCATGGCGAAAGCGATCTTGAGCTTGGTGCCGACGCCGTCCACGGACGACACGAGCACCGGCTCGCGATATTTCTTCACGTCGAGCGCGAACAGGCCGCCGAAGCCGCCGACCTTGCCGAGCACCTCGCGGCGATGGGTGGACGCGAGCAGTTGCGGCAGGGTGGATTTGACCCGGTTGCCCAAATCAATGTCAACACCGGCGGCGGCGTAAGCTTTTTGCTTCATGCGACGCAGATTAAAGCGGGAAATGAGATTTCGGGCGAGAAAAATTGGCTTTTTACTGGCTACCTGTTCGTGTAAGAGCGCAAATTCGATTATGCTTACGGCTAAAATTATCACTGCTGCTGTTATCCTTCTGTCAGTTGTCTCCCGAGCAGCAATGGAATTTTTCTGGAAGGATAAAAGAACAACACGGTATCGCTATACTCGCAATTGCTTCATTGCGGCCGCAATCATTGGGGCATTTCTGAACGCTCTTGTTTTAGCTGTTGATGAACTCAAAAAGGAAAATGCAGCCGAAGCCGAGAGATCACATCGCAATGAATTTGAAAATCAGTCTTTAGGAGCGCTGACGCCGGATATATGGGTTTTTCTCTACAAGGATTCCAAATTGATTTGTCCAAAAGTTGACCAAACGTTCCCTGGAAATTCTTTTGGGCTTCAGATGGTGTCGCAAATGGGGTTTGGGCCACAACCGCTACTTTGTCTATTTGTTGCTAACACAAACTCCGTCCCGATTTATGACGTTGAAATCACTCTTCTCAATGAAACTCCCAATATCGACAATACAAAGCCAATGAGCGAAAAGTTTCCAAAACCGTCTCTAAATATTCCAATTCTTTATCCCAATAGTCACCAGCTTATCACGTATGACACCTCTACCAATTTGTATGGCAAGGGGTTTGTCTTTTTAGCAATGACGCGAAAAGGAATCACTAGACACGGGATCGGGTTGATTCATGTTAGCAATGATTGGGAATATGCTTCCTCTACTATAGATACGATAAACAACAAGGTGGTTTCTTTATATTGCTCCGCCCACTTTCCACGAGATGCAAAGGGTAATCCAATAATTCAAGTTATTACGCAATCAAGATAACGCGCATTAAATAATCGGTAACTCCGCAATTTTCGCGCTGCGTCCACCTCAGCGCCGTAGGCGCGACATCTTTGTAGTTTGCAAACCCAAACAAATTCAAGCTCCGTCAGGAGCGACATAGTCCGCGCCGATTTCCCGATGATGCCGCTCCTCACGGAGCTTGAACCATTTAGATTTCCGGTTTCTACAAAGATGTCAGCCCTGACGGGCTTTCACTTTCCCAAACGGCAACTTCACAATTTTCGACGACGTTCACTCCGAAAGCGCCAGAGGACTGGCGCACTCCAAGACGCTCCGCGTTATTCGTGTACCAACCGAAATTCGCGGCAGCGTCTTGGACTGCGGTGGCCCTCCACCGCTTTTCCCCGGAGCGCGGCTTGCCCGAAGCCGCAGCACGTCCGCAATCACGAGTTGCCAGATAATTCTCACCACCCGCGACATCCACGCGCTGCGAGTTGGGACAACTCGCGCTCCGTCACAATCGGAATCGAATTGCGCTTCGGCGCGTTTGTTGCAAAATGGGCGGATGAATTTGGACACACTTTATTCCGAACTGACACTGAAAATCCCGCAAGGCGGGACCAAGCTCGCGCTCGTCGTGCTCGACGGCCTCGGCGATATCGCTACGAAGGAACAAAATTACCTCACGCCGCTCGAAGCCGCCACGACACCGAACCTCGACAAGATTGCCAAGGATTCCGCGCAGGGCCGCATGATTCCCATCGCCCCCGGCATCACGCCCGGCAGCGGGCCGGGACATCTCGGTCTGTTCGGCTATGATCCGCTGGAATTCCAGGTCGGCCGCGGCGTCATTGAAGCGCTCGGCCTGGGCATGGAACTCAAGCACGGCGACGTCTGCGCCCGCGCCAATTTCGCCACAGTAGATGCAAAAGGCATTGTCACCGACCGCCGCGCCGGACGCATTCCGACGGAAACCTGCGAGAAACTGTGCGCGATGCTCGCCGCCAAGGTCAAAAAAATCGGCGACACCGACATCCTCATCAAGGCGGGCAAGGAGCATCGCTTTGTCGTCGTGTTCCGCGGCAAGGGGCTGGAAGGCCCGTTGACCGACGCCGATCCGAACCGCGAAGGTTTTGCCATTCCCACTGTGAAGCCGCGTGACGAACACAACGCCGGCCAGAAAAAAATGGCCGCGCTCATTGCCGATTTTTACAAGGCGGCGCTGCCGATCGTCGCGAAGGAAAAGCCGGCGAACGGTTTTCTTATGCGCGGCATCGCGCATAAGCCGCACATTCCGTTGTTCGAGGAGCGTTACAAATTGAAGCCCGCGTGCCTGGCGGTTTACCCGATGTACAAGGGCCTGGCGCAACTGGTCGGCATGAAAAAAATCGAAGGCCCGGCGACCATCGCCGAACAATTCGAGCGCTATCTCAAGGAATACAACAATTTCGACTTTTTCTTCATCCATTACAAATACACCGACAAATACGGCGAGGATGGAAATTTCGCCGCGAAGAAAAAGGCGATCGAGGATTTCGACGCCGCGCTGCCGATTTTGCTGAAGAAAAAGCCGGACGTGCTCGCCATCACCGGCGACCATTCGACACCGTGCGCGGTCAAGGGCCATTCGTGGCATCCGCAACCGGTGCTGCTGACCTCGGCGGTGAGCGGCTCGGACAAGCTGGAACGCTTCACGGAAACCGGCGCGAACAGCGGCTCGCTCGGCGTGTTCGAGGCAAAATATCTCATCCGCCTGATGCAGGCGAATGCAAGGATGTTCGACAAGTTCGGCGCGTGAAAAGGAGGATAACTGGATTGATGGACAAATGGATGAATGGAAACCTCAACCATCCAATAATCCAGCAATCCAACAATCCGGCAATCTGATGAATCTGCCGAACAAGCTGACGGTGTCGCGTTTCGCGCTGACGGTGCTTTTTCTGTGGGCGCTGTTCTCACCGATCCCGTTTAATGACACGCTGGCCCTGATTTTTTTCTGCGTGGCGAGTTTTACCGATTATCTGGACGGGAGCATCTCGCGGCGGCACGGCCTCGTCACCAACTTCGGCATCCTGATGGACCCGCTGGCGGACAAGGTGCTGGTCTGTTCGGCGTTCATTGCGTTTGTTGAAAGCACGCACCTGAATCCCGGCGCGCCGGTAAAGGTGGCGGCGTGGATGGTCATCATCATTGTCGCGCGCGAACTGGCCATCACCGGCATGCGATTGCTGGCGGCGTCAAAAAACATCGTCATCGCCGCGGACAACCTTGGCAAACTCAAGACCGTTTTCCAGATTGTCACCATCATTGCGCTGCTCGTCACCGATGCAGCCAATGAGTGGAGCCCGTGGCTGCAAAACCTTTTTCAGCCCTGGGTGGCGCGGTTCGCGCAGATCGCGCTATGGGTGACGGTCGCGCTGACGGCGGTGTCGGGTTTGATTTACCTGTGGCGCAACCGGGCGGTTTATTTGAGCGATGCCTGATGACGGAGGTTGAGAGTTGAGGGCGTAAAGCCCCGTGGGAGGCCACGCCCCTTTACGGGGTTGAAAGTTGAGAGACCTGAAGCGGGTTTCGTTACCTCGACTCCTACCGGGCTAGCGATGTGACGCCAGAGGCAGCATCTGGCCTGAATTCGCCGATTGATAAACCGCCGGTTGCAAATCCGCCAGCGAATCAGTGTGTTTATGGTGCCGCCAGGCAAAACTGGCGAAGAAAACAACCAAAGCAATTCCCAAAACGGCGGCTCCGACCATTCCGAATTTCCAATTCAGTTTCGAGAGCAGAAACATCAGCCGGTCGAGCGGCGTGTTCGACGCTTCAGTCAACGGCGGCGGCTCGCTGAATTTTTCCGTCCGACCCAGTTCGGCGTTGAGCGCGGCCATGATTTGCGGCACGTCGAGTTTGAGCAGCGTGGCGTAATTTTTCACCGAGCCGCGAATGTAAATCGTCGCGGAAAACAAATCGAAATTCCCCTCCTCCAGCGCGCGGATGAGGTCGGTGCGGATTTTTGTGACTTCCGCAACCTGCGGGATCGTGAGTTTCCGGGCTTCGCGTGCAACACGGAGTTGTTCGGCGACCGTTGACATGGCCATATTATTCAAAGGTTTTAAGCAATTTAGCAATCCAAATAGCACGAAAGAGGCCAATTTGGGCCTTGGATCAAGAAACAGAACAACCAAGGAACAAAGCAGTCAAGGCCCTGTCGCGAATGTCATCTACGATAAAATCCGAAGCTTGAAATCCGAAAACCGAAAGAATCCCGAAATCCAAAGCCCGAAACCTGATTCCAAGCCACCACTGTTGACGGATTCATTTCGGACTTCGGATTACTTTCGGTTTTCGAGCTTCGGTTTTCGAATTTTTCAATCCAATTGAACCTTTTCTCGCGTCTGGCATTCTTCTCTGTGTAAATGCTGGTGGTGGCTGAACGCGAACAACTGCCCGTGCCACAGGCCAAAGCCGGAGAACCGGAGGCTTGGGACGCTCTCTTTCGACGCTACCAACTGCCCTTATATGTCTATGTTTTTGAACTGGTGCATGACGAACAGACGAGCCTCGACCTTGTGCAGGAGACGTTCATCGCCGCCGTCCGACACATCGGCAGCCTGCGCGACGATGCGAAATTCGGAAGCTGGCTCTTCGGCATCGCCCACCAGAAATGCCTGCAACGCTGGCGAAAACAAAATCGCGAAGAAATTCTGCCCGACGAAATCGCCGAGACACCGGATGAATCTGAAAACCGCCCGGACGACTTGCTCATCCAGCGGGAACAGGAGGCCGAGTTTATGCAACTACTGAATCAGTTGCCGTTGCCGCAACGCTCGGTGTTGCTGTTGCATTTTGTCGAAGACTTTTCGCTCGAAGAAATTGCGAGCATTACGGAGACGCAACTCGGCACGGTGAAGTCCAGGTTGCACTACGCCAAAAAAACGTTGCGGAAATTGTTGGAAGAACAATGAACAATAAAAACTCTAACGCAGAGGCGCCGAGACGCAAAGGTAGGGCGGGCAGTCCCCTGCCCGCCGCCCATCCACACGCCAATAACGGCGCGCACGGAGTGACGCGCCCTACCAAAACAAAGGCATGAAAACGCCGCGTGAAATTTTGCTGGAACAACATCGTTCCGCCGCGCCGAAACTCGACGCCATCCGGCGTGAGGTCATGAAAGTAGCCGCCGATGTCAATCGGCGGAAACAACCTGTCCGCGAATTGACATTCGCGGCTGCACTGGCAAATGCCATCCGGCTTTCGTTTCTGGAACTGATCTGGCCCTGCCGCCGGATTTGGACGGGCTTGGCGGCGGTCTGGATTTTGATTTTCATTTTCAATTTCTCGCAGCGCGACCCATCTGAACTGACGGCCAGAAAAACTCCGCCGCCGTCGCCGGAAATGATTCTGACATTCCGGCAGCAGGAAAAATTGCTGGCCGAGCTGATTGGTCCGAACGAACCGCAAGCCGCCGCACCGCCGAAACCATTTTTGCCGCAACCCAGAAGCGAAGGGCGGATTGAAGCGTGGATGACGTAGCAGCGGACGTGAGTCCGCTCAATCTTGGAAAAAATGAGCCGACTCACGTCGGCTGCCACGAGGAAAACTATTTATGAACGAAACACCTAAAAGCAACCGGGGCTGGCGGCTTCTGCGCCGGAGTTTGATGGCGCTGGCGGTTTTCGCCACGCTGATTGCCATTTTTTACACCGAGGAGAACTGGCGCGGCAAACGGGCCTGGGAAAACTGCAAACGCGAACTGGAAGCCAAAGGCGCGGTGCTGGATTGGGACAAGTTCATCCCGGCACCCGTGCCGGACGACCAGAATTTTTTCACGGCCAGCACCAACATCGCGCTGCGGTTTGTCAAAGCCAGAAATGACATCGAGAGCAAACTGGCGACGGAGTTGCCGTGGCTTCGCTTGCCTCCATTTGGATCGAATTCCTTCCCGGTGCTCGACACCGCCAAAACCCGGCCGCTGGTCGTAACCGAACTGACGATTGGGCTGTCCACCAGCGCCGCGTCCGCTCCGGGCGAGAGTCATGCCCTCGACGTAAAGCTCAATGCCGCCAACGCTCGCGAACAGGTCCAGGATTTGATCCGCACCACTGTTGGCCGGGGCATACTCGGTGCGGCCGGTTTTCAATTTTCCGAACGACAATTGAGCAACCTGGCGCCGGCGCATATCGTTTTGCAGTCGGACACGATACCTTCGGTGGCCGATCTCGAAAATCTCATCCCGGAGGATTTGGTCACAAACCTCGGCCATTTGCGGATTGAAGCAACCAGCGACAAAACTTTCCATGTTTTGCTCACCGGCGTGTGCGTCACGGCGGCGGCGGATTATTTGAAATGGAGCGACCAATTTGAGCCCGCCTTTGACGAAATCCGCGCGGCATTAAAGCGGTCTTACGCGATTATCCCCGGCGACTATTCGCAGCCGTATCTGATTCCGATTCCCAATTTCGTCACGATGCGTGCCTTGGCACAAACGCTCGCGCAGCGGGCGCAATGCGATTTCCTGCTCGGCCAGCCGGACAAAGCATTGCGGGAATTGACATTGGCGCACGATATATGCCGGATTCTGGAAAAGCCGCCGTCGGGCAAACCGATGACCTTGGTCGAAGCGATGATCAATGTGGCGATTACCGGACTTTACGTTTCAACAATCGCTGACGGTTTCAGATTACATGTCTGGCAGGAGCCACAACTGGCCGCACTTCAGGAACAACTCAAGGGAATTGATTTATCTCCATTCGTGGCGAAAGCGTTCAACGAACAGCGTGCATCCGCATGCTTCATGCTGGCCAACATTTCACAGACGGAACTTGAAAATCAAAGATTGGTTGAAACCAAAAGATATGGAATTTCAGTAAAACCACTGCTCACAGACCCGGAATTTCTCTTTGTGACTTTTGCTCCGCGCGGCTGGATTTATCAAAGTATGATTGGTATAGCCGAATTTGACCAGAAGATGCAAACCGGTGTTGACCTCACAAGCGGCGTCCTTTCTCCTGGAGAAATTGACGCCTCAATGCGCGGGACAGAAAAGGCACTCGATAATCATCGGCTCTATAATTTTTTCCCCAGACTTTTTATTCCCAATGTCACAAAAGTATGGCAAACGACTGCGCGCAATCAAACGATGGCCAACGAAGCCCAAATCGTCTGCGCGCTTGAACGCTACCGTCTTGCACATGGCGAATATCCCGAAACGCTCGACGTGCTCGCGCCGCAGTTCATTGAAAAATTGCCGCACGACATCATCGGTGGCCAGCCATTGCACTATCGCCGGATCGAAGGTGGAATATTCCTGCTTTATTCCGTCGGGTGGAATGAAACGGATGATGGCGGCGTGCCGGGAACATTATCCGACCCAAAGCAAGGCGACTGGGTCTGGCAGTATCCGTTGAAGTAGAAATGCAAAACATCCAACAACCAACATCGAACATCGAATGATTCGTACCCGGTGGCAGTCAATTCGATGTTAGGCGAAACTTTACACCACGCACGGTGTTTATTCACAGACCATGAAAAAAATAATCACATTTTTATTCGTGTCCACGCTCACACTGGCAGCAATCGCAGCAGATGTTTACTATTCAACTGTGGCGACCATTGCGCCGCTGATGGATAAGGGACAATACAAGGTGGATGTCCGTGTTTCTCGTCTAGTTGAGCAGGATGGGAAGTTTGTTGAAAAATTGATTGCCCAACCAAGACTTTTGTCTGGACTGGGCTGCCCAGCTTCGTTGTACCAAGGTTTGCAGCCGTCAAACCCTGATTACCAAAAGCAAGAAAATGTTAGTGTCGATGTATCTTGGCCATATCCAGACGAGAGTGGCGTTGCCTATTGCACTGTCACCGTGAAACTCGGAGATAAGTTGGTGTCGAAATCGAAGGTGGAGCTACAAATTATTGGCAAAGGGCGAGTTCCACTCATTTTGTCAACGCAGAATGTTGACTCAAAATCAGTGCGGGTTGTGGTTAAAAAACCGAACGTCTATGTTTTGCTTGAGTTCGGCGGCAAGACCGAGGAAGAAGCCAGAAAGGTCGCAGTCGAGAATCTTGGGAATCAGGCGCAGGTTCGAGATGCAGCAGGACACGTAGTTGAAAGTGGCTTCATTAGTGGAACCTACCAGGAGATTGGTTTGGCATTGGAATACAAGAGCGAGGACGAAGCAAGACGTGTAGCGAGCATTCTGGGGGCAGGGCCAGAAAAATGATGCCGTCTATGTATTTTATAATACTGATTGCGTGTCTCATTCTGGGAATGTTTCTCTTTATGTTAATTTGGCTTTCCAGAAAAAAGTAAAACATTCTGCCACCGGCCTGTTTGGACGATTTTGACCCAATAACGGCTTGCCCACGGCCCTGAATTGGACGGGTCCGCTAGCGTGCATATTAACGGCCGTCCGCAACAACAAACAGGGGTGCGACGCATCTAGATGTTTTTCTCCTGTGAATCAAAACTTCTCCCGACCACGGCTCCGATGACCGAGCCAATAATCGCTCCGGCCACGAAATCCGAGAACCAATGGATGGTCATGGAGACGCCGATGCCGACATAGCAGGCGTAGAGAATCGCCACCAAACCCAGCCACCGTTGTTTCGGACAGAGCGTGAACACCGTCACGGCCATGGCGAAGGCGATGGTGGCATGCGACGACGGCCAGCCCCAGAAGACTCCACCGCGCAGCCAGCCGAAGTGGAAGACATGACTTATGTCCGCGCCGACGCTGTGCGCAGGATGGACGCGACCCGTAACCGCTTTGTATGCGGAAGAAACCAGCGAGCCGAGGAGCGCAGCCTGACCGACAGCCCAACCGGCCAGAATGGTCCGGGCATTTCCGATAATGAAGCCGACGATAAGCAGGAACAGTGGCAAGGCGAGCGGCAGCAGCCCGCCAATCCCAACGGCGGGCCACACCCACGAACGAAGCGCCGGAGTGCGGGTGGCGAGGAAATAGCGCCAGTCGAAGCCGGACATGACGAGAATGAAAGTGAGAACGATGGCAATGATATGCCAGATGAGCCTCCGGCCCTTGAAGCAGCCAATGAGGTTGCGGGGCACCGTCACCAGAAATTGTTTCATGTAAAATGGCCCGGCGGGTGGGGCGCGCCAATATAGGACGGCCGCATTGACATGGGAAATGGCGACTGGGTCTGGAAGTATCCGATGAAATAAAAATACAAAACATCCAACGCCCAACATCGAACATCCAACATCCATTTTTTTGCGTGCGAGCGGCAATTCATTGGATGTTCGATGTTTTCTTCACATTGCGCCGTGCCGGAGGCCGGCGCTCCAATCAAACGGCTTCCTGCCCGCCGCCATCCGCGCCGCCACCATCGAGATCAATCAGGATGTCGCGCGGCTCGGCGCCCTTGCTGGGACCGACGATGCCCCGGCTTTCCAATTCGTCCATGATGCGCGCGGCGCGGGTGTAGCCGAGGCGCAATCGCCGTTGCATCAACGAGACGCTCGCCTTTTGCTCGCTGCGGATGACTTCAATGCACTGCTGAATCAATTCCTCGTCCTCGTCTATGCCGGTTTCGTTTCCGAAACTGGCGGCGGGCTGGGAGAGTTGCCGGTGAATTTCCAGGTCGTAGTTCGGTTTGCCCTGCTTGGCGATGAACCCGACGATGCTGTTGATTTCCTGGTCGGTGATCAATGCGCCTTGCGCGCGAATCAATTTCGCCGAGCCGGGCGGCAAATAAAGCATGTCGCCTTTGCCGAGCAATTTGTCCGCGCCCATCGCGTCGAGAATCGTGCGCGAGTCCACCCGCGACGCGCACTGAAATGCGATGCGCGCGGTGATGTTGGCCTTGATGACGCCGGTGATGACGTCCACGCTCGGCCGCTGGGTGGCGACGATGCAATGGATGCCGGCGGCGCGCGCCATTTGCGTGATGCGCGCGATGGCCATTTCCACGTCGGCGGGCGCCACGAGCATCAGGTCCGCCAGCTCGTCAATGATGACGACGATGTAGCTCAACCTTTCGGGAATGACGATGTCCTCCTCGCGCGGCACGACGATTTCCTCGTCCACCTCGACGGCGAATCCCTCCGCGCCCGGCTCGACTTTTTCCCTTTTGGCGGTGAGCGGCAATTCAGGTTCGGTCTCCGGCAACGGTTTGTTTTTCTGGCGGGAATTGAACGAGGCGATGTTGCGCACGCCGACGCGCGCGAAAATCTGGTAGCGCTTTTCCATTTCGTTCACGACCCAGCGCAACGCGAGGATGACCTTCTTCGGGTCGGTCACGACGGGCACGACGAGGTGCGGCAGCGCGTTGTATTGCTGCAGCTCGACAACCTTGGGATCAATCATCACAAACCGGAGCTGATCGGGAGAAAATTTGTAGAGCAGCGACGTGATGATGGCGTTGATGCAAACGGATTTGCCGGAACCGGTGCTGCCGGCGATGAGTATGTGCGGCATTTCGGACAAATCGGCCACAATCGGATGGCCGTAAACGTCCTTGCCCAGCGCAATGGGAATTTTCGCCTTGGAGTTGCGCCATTCTTCGGACTCGAACAAATCGCGCACGATGACCGTCGTCTTGACCGGGTTGGGCACCTCGATGCCGACGGAGCTTTTGCCCGGCACCGGCGCGAGGATGTGGATGCGCTCGGCCTTGAGCACCGCGGCGATGTTGTTCGACAGCGCGGTGATTTTTTCCAGCTTCACGCCCGGCGCGGGATGCAATTCGTAACGTGTGATGGTCGGGCCTTTGGTGATGTCACCGAGCGAAACTTCAATCTCGAACTGCGCGAGCGTCTGTTGCATAAGCCGCGCATTGGCCATCAATTCCTCCTTGGACTCCGTGGGCTTCACGGTCATGTCCGGGTGCTGGAGAAAATCCAGCGGCGGCAACTGATAATTGCCAATGATGGGTGTCGCAGCAACGGTGAGCGGCTTCCGTTTTTTCGGCGCGGCCTTTGGTTTGGCGGCGGGCGGCGGCACGGAACCGTCGGCAATGTGAACCACCGGTTCGGCTGGTTCGCCATCGGGTTTTCCCGCTTCAGCTTTTTCCGCGACCGGCGTTTCGGTTTTGGCTTCGCCCGGTTTTTCCACGGCTTCGGATTTTCTGCCGAGAACTTCTTCGGTGGTGGCGGCGGCAGCTTCGCGCGGCGGGGCCGGCTCTGCCTCTTTGGCGGCTTCGGTCTCTTTGGACGGTTCGGGCAAAGTGGTTTTGCGCGCGCGAGCGGACGCCGGTTTGGCCTGCGGCACGCTCAAATCGCGAACAGTCGGCTCCGGCACCGGCTGCATATCCGCGCCCAGACCGGAACGCTGGACTTCCTCCTGCAATTTTCTGGCCTGCTTCTCGAGGTCACGCGCGCGGCGTTCGAGTGCGGTTTCATCGGCGGATTTGGGTTCGGCGGCGGCGGGTTCTTGTTGAAGGAAACGGCGAATCCATTCGCCGAGTTGAAAATCGGTCAGGAACAACAGGCTGATGAAGCAAAACGCCAGATACACAATTGTCGCACCCACCGAACCGAGCACCCAGAACCCCCAGTCAAAACCAAACAGCCTGAACTGGAACAGGGTTTGTCCGACCCAGCCGCCCGCACTTTGGACGTCCACGTTTTCGCGCAACGGTTTGAACAGCCCGTCCATCATGTTCAGCAGGCCGGTCAGCGAGAGCATGAGCACCAAGCCCCAGATGCCGGACCACAGCCGCCGTTCGCGCAGGTGAGGCCAAAAATTAAACAGATAGCCCAGCCCGAACACCGCGACCAAAAGCGGGAAAGCATACGCGCCGATTCCGAAAACAAAAAACGACGCATACGCGACCTGTGCGCCGAACGGCCCGATCCAATTATGCACCGGCTTGTTCGCCGGTATGTGGATGAACGAGAGATCATAGCGGTCGAAGGAAAGCTGAGCGACCAGCAGCGGCAGCGCCACCAACAGCAGCAACGCGACCCCGATGACATCGTTGAATCCGCGGCTCGAATCCGACGGCGACTTGCGTGACATGGCTGCAGCGTAACAATTCGGCGCGGCGACTTCAAAGCGGGAAATTTGATTTCCGGCAGCAGCTCGTGGCGATGCGCGCCGGCCAGGACACGGCGGGATTATAGTTTTGCCTCTCTTGGTGAACCGCTGCATCAAATCGAAATTAAATGCGTTAAAAAATAATGTTGACAGATTTGTGTTAGTGTACTAGTTGTAATAGTACAGTAATAAACAACCGTGAGTTTTAACATCACCATCAGCACCGGTTTGAACATGCCGATCTACAAACAGATCACGGATCAGGTGTGGCTGGCCTTTGTCACCGGCAAATTGGCGGTGGGGGATCAACTCCCCACCGTTCGCACCCTGGCCGAGGATTTGGTTGTGAACCCGAATACCGTTGCCCGCGCCTACGCCGATTTGATGCGGGACGGGTTGATCGAATCCCGGGCCGGCCGCGGGGTTTTTATCACCCGCAAACGAAAGGTGTTCACGCGCGAGGAAGGCTGGCGGCGGCTGGAGCCGCTGATTGATGCGGCCATCGGTGAGGCGATGACGATGGATTTCACTCATCAGGAATTGCGAGAGGCGTTCGAGAAAAAGCTTGGCCAGTGGAAACATGTGAAAGGAGGCAACTGAAGCGATGAATGAGCAACCGGTTATTCGAACCCAAGGTTTGACGCGGTATTTTGGCGCCAAGCCGGCCGTTTATGACCTGAACCTGGAGGTGCCGCGCGGGTGTGTGTTTGCGTTTCTGGGCCGGAACGGCTCCGGCAAAACCACCACCATCCGGATGTTGCTGGGGTTGCTGCAGCCGACCCGCGGCGAGGGCAGCATCCTGGGTCATGACATCCGCTCCCTGCCGCCGGAAGCCCGGGCGCGCATCGGCTATCTGACCGAAGAACATCAGCTTTACGACTGGATGAGAGTCAAGGAATGCGGCGGGTTTCAATCGCAGTTTTATCCGCGTTGGAATGAAAAAATCTTCCGCGGGGTCATCGGGCATTTCAACCTCAAACCAACCGCGCGGGTGAAGGACCTGTCGCGGGGCGAGCGGGCCGGCCTTTGCCTGGGCCTGACGCTGGCACCGGAACCCGAGTTGCTGGTCCTGGACGACCCGGCAATGGGATTGGACCCGGTGGCGCACCGGTCGCTGATGGAATCCATGGTTTATCTCACCCGCCGGTCGGATCGGACGATTTTTTTCTCCTCGCACCAACTGGCCGACGTCGAGCGCGTGGCTGATTACATTGCCATTCTCGACCGGAGCGTCCTGCGTATGTGTTGTTCGCTGGAGACGTTTCGGAACAGCGTGCAACAGGTGCGGCTGCGTTTTCCCGGCCCGCCGCCGCCGCTGCCGGACATACCCGGCCTGCTTCAGGCCTTTCGCGCCGAGGGCGAACTCCGGCTCACTTGTGTGCACTACGGCGCGACAACTGAAAAGGCGCTGCGCGCGCTGGCGCCGGCACAGATGGAAATGGTGCCCCTCAGCCTGGAGGATGCGTTCATCAGCTACCTGGGCGAGCGGGGCGAGAAATCATTCATCCTGTCGGAAACGGAGGCCCAACCATGAAAACGCTGATTCTCAAGGAATTGCGGGAAAATCTGAAACTGGCCGTGCTCGGCCTTGGCATCCTAACGCTGATACTGGCGTTGAGTGCGCTAAAGTACTCGACCATTCTGAAAAACCTGGGTGGAATCAGCGACTCACAGCAGACGTACCTACCCTGGCAACCATTGGTCTCATCGGATATTCTGATCGGTTTTTTCTGTGCCATCTTTGGCGCCGTTCTCGGCTGGTTCCAGATTCACAACGAAAGGCACCGCGACCTCTGGGCATTTCTGATTCATCGCCCCACCACCCACACGGAGATTTTTTTCGGCAAAGTCATCGCGGGGTTGATGCTTTATGTCCTGGCGACGGGTCTGCCGCTGATTGGTTTCATCGCGTGGGCGCTGGTGCCGGGGCACGTAGCGGCGCCTTTTCAATGGGCCATGCTCCGGCCGACCGCCATTATAGTCCTTTCCGGCACCCTGTACTATTTCGCCGGGATGCTCACGGGCTTGCGACAGGCGCGCTGGTACGCCAGCCGCGCCCTGGGCGTGGGCGTGGCGCTCTTTGTTTCCCTGATGTTCCAGAGTGAATGGCACTTATGGCAGGCACTGTTTTTCATCCTGATTGGCGGAATTATTCTGGCCACCGCCGTTTGGGGCGGTTTTCACAGCCACGGTTATTACCGGGGCCAGCCGGCACCGGGCAGACTGGCACTGACTGGCGCGCTGATGCCGGGATGGGGCTTCGTCCTCGCGCTGACCGCCATCCTGTTGGTCGAATTGCTGCTGCGAAGCACCTATTCGCAGACGCAGTATCAAATGACCAAAGACGGCGCCATCTATAAAGTCACCCAGGGAGACGGCGATCAATCGAACATTGTGGACCTGCAAGGCAAGCCGCTGGTTGATTCGAAGACCGGGCGCATGATTGGAACGGCGGATTTTAACCGGCGGGTATGCACGCTGGTAAAAATCAAACCTGACTTCAGCGACCGCGCTCCCCGCGGGCGCTGGTTCAATCGAGACTGCAACCGGTTCACCTTCTGGCGGGCGACCCCGGACACGCTTTGGTACTATTGGGGCCGATACGGACGGCTGGTGGGCTATGATATTGCGACCCGGCGGTTCATTGGCAGCCTGGGTCCGGACGGTTTCGCGCAGACTGTGTCCGGCGACGGGAGCCGTTTCCGTTTTGGCGACGACCGGAATGGCTTCGCGGCGGCTTCCCGGCGGGTCATCAACACCGCCCAAACGGTTTATGCTCTGGATCTGGAGCATCGCGCAACCAAGGCAATTTTCACCCTCACGAATGAATCCAGCGGGGCCACCACGCTTTCAGCCACCACGAACGCGGCTAATGAAACCATCGGTGGAATCGCGGAAGTGTCGTTGAACAGCAATGATTGGGATTACACGATCGTGGTCACGCGGGGTTATATCCGGCTGCTGACCCCGGACGGCAAGGTGTTGTGGCGGGCCGCTTACAAACCCGGTTATCCCGATTACAACTGGATACAGGTTGCCTTCCTGGATTCAAGCAACCAGTTCGCGCTTTGGCTGAGTCCCTCCTGGTATGCGCAGGGAAAGGCCGGCGGGAAACTTCCCAAGCAGGTGGTCTGGCTCGACCGGGAGCAAGGTGTGTTGAAAAGCACCGACCTGCCGGAATTGTTCCACAACGGCCGCGAATTTGCGCGCGAGCAAAAACTGATCAGTTTGTCGATCTCTCCGGCGCTCATGGTGATGATTCCCTTGATTAACGAGCAACCCCGACTGGAGGACATCCCGTGGGTACTGGTGCGGTACAGCCTGGTGGCGGCGCTGGTCTGCCTCCCCATCGGCTGGTGGCTGGGCTTGCGTTACAGTCTTTCGCTTCCGGCGCACCTGGGCTGGGCGGCGTTTTATCTGGTCTTCGGCATCCCCGGCCTCCTCACCTTCTTGAGTGTGCAGGAATGGCCGGCACGGGAGTCCTGTCCCAACTGCAAAAAACTCCGTGTGGTGGACCGCGAACACTGCGAACATTGCGGCGCCGACTTCGCCCCGCCCGAAAAGAACGGAACCGAGGTCTTTGAATCTTTGACAACGGTTAAATAACAATTTCATGTCTGCGTTAGGACGGACAATGCCCGCCGAATGGTTTGACCCATAACAGCGTGGAACAAGTTCTAACTGTTCTAACTGTTTGACCTGGCGGAGATTTAATTTAGGCTTGAAAGGACAAATGAATCCGCCGCCGGTCTCAGCACAATGTTGCAGCTAAAACCAGATTTGCCCAACAGCACATGAGTGATCTGACTCCTCAACCCCGCCCGCTCTCATTACTGTCGGTGGTCATTCCCGCGCGTGATGAGGAAGGCTGCATCTGTTCCTCCGTGGAGCACCTTCATTTGGAACTGCGGCTGCATAACGTGCCGCACGAGATCATTGTCGTTGATGATGGCAGCACCGACCGGACCTGGGAACTGCTTGCCCAGATCAAAGCCAAACTTCCCGAGCTGGTTCCGGTGAAAAACGAAGACCTGCACGGCTTCGGTCGCGCGGTCGTCCGTGGTCTCGACCACATGCAGGGTGATGCCGTGGTCATCATGATGGCGGATGAATCTGATGATTGCCGGGACGTGGTGCGTTACTGGGAAGAACTGAACAAGGGCTGGGACTGTGTATTCGGCAGCCGCTTTATCAAGGGCGGCGGCACGGTTGACTATCCCAAAATCAAGCTGTTCATCAATCGTATTGCCAACTTCTTTCTCAAAACCCTCTTTGCCATCCGTCTAAACGACACGACGAACGCTTTCAAAGCCTACCGGCGTGAAGTGATTGACGGGTGCCGGCCGTTGATCTCGCCACACTTCAATCTCACCGTTGAACTGCCGCTCAAGGCCATTGTGCGCGGATTTTCCTGGGCTGTCATTCCCGTCACCTGGCGCAACCGGCGCACGGGCCAGGCGAAACTGATGATGCGCGAGATGGGCAGCCGTTACCTTTTCATCTGCCTTTATATCTGGCTGGAAAAGTATTTCAGCCGCGGCGACTACCGGAAAAGAAGCCCGAAATAACTTGCCCGTTTATAACAGTGCCCATGCCGATCCGGCGCGTTCAGATTGGCGGCTGCAGCCGAAATTATTCCCTCCTGGCAACTGTAATTTGCCTTCTCAAAGTTAAAAGAGCGACGTCCTGATGGCACAATTCCGCGACAGCGTTGTGCCTTGCTCGCGGATTACTTCGCCCGTACCGGTGATCGTCTGCTCCCGCCAGCGGTTTCACCCGTCGGAAAAGCCATGTACTGTTTGGCGTTGGCGTAGCAGATGTTGCGAATCATCGGCCCGACCAGTTTTTCTTCGTTGGGAATCAGGCCGCTTTCCATGTCGCGACCGATCAAATTACACAGCGTGCGCCGGAAGTATTCGTGGCGCGGATACGACATGAACGAGCGCGAATCCGTGATCATGCCGATAAAGCGCGAGAGCAGGCCGAGATTCGACAGCGCATTCATCTGCCACTCCATGGCTTCCTTTTGGTCCAAAAACCACCAGCCGGAACCGAATTGGATTTTGCCCGGGATTGTGCCGTCCTGGAAATTCCCGATCATCGCGGCGCAGGCGTAATTGTCCGCCGGATTCACGTTGTAAATGATGGTTTTCGGCAACGAATTCTCCTGATCGAGCCGGTCGAGGTAAGCCGCGAGGGCGGAGCATTGCGGCCAGTCACCGATGGAATCGAAGCCGGTGTCCGGGCCGAGTTGTTTGAGCCGGCGGGTGTTGGCGCTGCGCAGCGCGCCGATGTGAAGCTGCTTCGTCCAGCTTTTTTTCGCGTCGAGCTGGCCAAAGAACAGCATCATGAACGAGGCAAATTGTCCGTGCTCCGGCGGTGAAACGAATTCGCCGCGCCGCGCCTTGTCAAAAATGGCGGCGGCGGCCTTGTCGGAGCAAAAATCCGAGAAGCAGTAATTCAGGCCGTGATCGGACAGCCGGCAGCCTTGCGCGTGGAAAAAGTCATGACGCTTTCGCAGCGCGGTGAGGAACGCGGAAAAGCCGTTGATGTCTATGTTGCTGGCGGCGGCGAGTTGTTCCACCCACTTATTGAAACCGGCGGGTTGATTCACGGTCAGCGCCCAGTCGGGGCGGAACGCGGGCAGCATTTTTGTCGGATGGCCCTGGGACGCAAACGCGCGGTGATGTTCCAGGTTGTCCACGGGATCGTCCGTGGTGCAGACGACCTTGACCTTGAATTTTTTTAGGATGCCCTGCGCGGTTAATTCCGGCGTGGCCAGCTTTTCGTTGGCCTTTTTCCAGATTTTGTCGGCGGTCTTTTCATCGAGCAGATCAGTGATGCCGAAGTAACGCTTCAGTTCCAAATGCGTCCAGTGATAGAGTGGATTGCGGAGCGCGTGCGGCACGGTGGCCGCCCAGGCCTTGAACTTGTCAAACGGACCGGCCTGACCCGTGCAAAAACATTCCGCGACGCCGTTGGTCCGCATGGCGCGCCATTTGTAATGGTCGCCTTCAAGCCAGATCTCAAAAAGGTTTTTGAACTGACGGTTGGCAGCAACGTCGCGCGGCGAAATATGACAATGATAGTCAAAAATCGGCTCGGTTTCGGCGTATTGGTGGTAAAGTTTGCGAGCCGTTTTGGTGCTCAACAAAAAATCTTCGTGGATGAAGGGCATATTCGAGGAGATCGATTAACGGTTTAAGCGGGAACAGTGTCGCGCCGCGATGGTTTTTTTGCCGGTTTTGTTTCGTCGAGCAGCAGCGGTTTCATGTGCCGCTCGAACAGATTTTCAGTGACGTTTTTGGCGATGACCGCTTCATGTTTCTTGAGCGCGTTGAGGTACCGGTCGCCTTTCTTCGCGGCGATTTTGAAACCAACGTGGATCAATTGCCGGAAGCTTGAATTGAAACCCTTGTTTTTCGGATCGTGCCGGAGCGCGGAAACAAATTGTCCGGAAGTCCAGCCGCTGACGGTCTCCTTTGTCGGCAGTTGCTTGCGGTCAATGTCAATGACCGTTGCGTACGGCGCGCAAAGTTCGTCCATGTGATCAAGCGCATCGGAATAAATTTCCTTTGCCAGCGCGAGGCCATCACCACCCGCTTCGGCGAGGCCGATGACTTCTTCAAGCCAGGTCGTGCCGGCCGTCTTAAGGTGCAGGCCAGCGTTGAATTTTTTCAATGCGCGGCGGATCGGCGCGTAAATGGAAAACTTGTCACTGCCGGAATGGACGCTGAGCTTGAGCGTGACGGGCAGGCCGTATTGCCTGATGGCGAAGGCAATGACGGCGAGGTCTTCGTTGAATTCCTGCTCGAACTGCTTCACATCGCCCACGTAATCCACGCCTTTGTTGAAACGGCCGGTGAATTTCAGCGCGATGGTCTGAATCGGAATTTTTTCATCGGCGAGCGCCGCGAGAATGATGAGCAGTTCCGGCGGCGTTTGCGGGTTGTCGGTTTCATCCATCGAAACTTCCGTGATGAAACTGGCCTCGCCCTTGGCTTGGGCAATGTGCCGGTAAATTTTTCCCGCGTCCTGTACGGCCAGCAAAAATTTGTTGGCGACGCGTTCCACCTCGGCGGGCATCGTTTCAAATGGACGGTCAATGTGCGGGATGACAATTTTGCCGATCAGTTCGGGGTGGCGGCTGGCAAAGGCCTTCACGCTTTTGGGATCGGCGGGTTTGCCAATCGAGTCGGCCACGTCAATCGTGAAGAAATCCGAGGGCGCGATGAAACGATCCACGGTTTCGAGCTGGATGTGGTCGGCGTCCACGTGATACGGTTTCTTCCAGCCGAGCGCCTTTACCGCCGCATCCGCCTCGGCGCGCAAACTGGACGGTTCGGTGCCGATGAGCTGGTGTTCGCGATTCGACTTGTTCCAGACGGGAACAACATCCGCGCCAAGCTCGGTGGCCAGGACGCACGCGCGAAGTTGCGCCTTGCCCTGGTGCGAAAAACGGTCGCCCATGCCAAACGAGAACTTTCCCAGCGTCAGATATTTACTCATAAAAAAGCCGTTTTAACGGCGCCAATGTAACAGATTCACCCCCCCAATCGCCATATCATCTTTTGCAGAAATGTTTGAGAATTCTGCACTTAAATGACGGTGTCGCCGCCAATTCGCACTTGCCATCGTTCGCCGGGATTGCCACGCTTTCTTTTTGTGGATGCGCGGTTAGCTCAGTTGGTAGAGCACATGTTTGACGTACATGGGGTCACAGGTTCAAGTCCTGTACCGCGCACCAGCCTTCGCCCGAAGCGTAGCGAGGTCGAAGGCTGCCGCGCCGGAGCGTGAAACGCGTAGGCGGGCCGGCGCAACACCGTGCCAATGGGCTACGGCTCGGCAAGCCAACTATTCCAAGCATGGCGCGAAGGCGGGCATGACAGATGACATCCAACACTGCTGCGAGCTACGACCCGGCAAGCCAGCCAAGTTCCGTTTGTCGCCGGGTGACATTTCTCCGGTCATCCCTTAAACTGAATCTGCTTATGATTCGTTGCCTGCTTTTGACCGTGTTTTTGGAACTGGGGCTTTGCGCCGGCCCCACCCAAACGAATGACCTTCCGCTGGTGCAAAGGCCGTGGTTCGAGACGCGCACCGCGCATTTCAACATCTACAGTTGCGGCGCGCCCCGGGACGTTTACAAACTTTCCGCGCGTCTGGAGCAGTTTTGCCAGGCTTACACCCTCATGGCCGGGGCGCAGGCGGTGGCCTCCCCGCCGATTGTGGTGATGGCTTTCCCCGACCACGAAACAATGAAGCCGTTCCTGCCGCTTTATCAGGGCCAGCCCGCCAATCTGGCGGCCTTCTTCCAGCGCGGCAGCGACGAAAACCTGATCGTGCTTGCCCTGCCCGGCACCAACTCGCCTTTCACGGGCATGGAGGTCATCTTTCACGAATACACCCACCTGCTGTTCCGGCGTAACGACCGCATCTGGCCGCTCTGGCTCAAGGAAGGAATGGCCGAGGTCTATTCCACCTTCGAAACGACCGGCTACAACGTCCGCATCGGCGACCCGATTGGCCATCATTTGCGCCTGCTGGCGCAACAACCCCTGCTGCCGCTGGCCGAGTTGTTTGCCGTCACTCACGACTCGCCCCAATACAATGAGCGCAGCCGCCAGGGCATTTTCTACGCCGAATCATGGCTGCTCACGCACTTCTTGATGGCGGGCGACAATCCTGCTTACCAGGCCCGTTTTAAACAGTTCACCCCGCTCCTCCTCGAAGGCCAGCTTCCCGAACAGGCCCTTACCAACGCGTTGCAAACCTCCTTGCCGGCGGTGGAAGCTGAACTCCGCCGCTACCTCCGGCAGGGCCGGTTTACCCCCATTGAACTGATGCTGGCGGCGGATATCTCCTCACCCATAACCCTGACCACGCGGCCCATCACCCCCGTGGAAAATTATTTTCGCCTGGGCGACGAACTGCTCCGGATCAACCGTCCCGATACCGCTGAATTGTATTTTACGCAGGCGCAAAAACTCGCGCCCGCCAGTCCCCTGCCCTATGAGGGATTGGGTCTGCTCGCCGCCGAGCGGAAACAGCACGATGAAGCCTTGCGCGATTTGCAGGCGGCACTCCAGCATGGTTCAACCAGTTTTCTGGTTTTTTATATTTATGCCCGGGAACAGTACCAGCTCACGGCGGATTCCCAGGACCGGCATGCCCCGCTCAAAAGCGACGCGGCGGCGGAAATCCGCGGCGAACTCCAAAAATCGCTCGCGCTGATGCCGGACTTCGGGCCGGCGCATGAATTGTTGGGCTTTTTCGAGATGGTCCAGGGCGATAATCTCGCGTTGGCGGAACAACACCTGCAACGCGCCCACCTGCTGGAACCCGAAAACCCGGCCTGCCTGTTTTCGCTGGCCCAGTTGCAACTGAGAAACCACAACCTCGAAGCCGCGCGCATCACCCTGCAACCGCTGCTGCTGCCCAACGTGGATGCGAAACTTCGCGCCCATGCCGAGGAGATGATTCAGGGCATCGCCCGAAACCATCCGGTTTATTGACCTTCGCGCGCGCCCGCTTGCAGAACCGGCGGGGAGGCTTATGTTGAACCAGAGGTGAGGAGTTGCCTATGAAAACAAAAAGCCAAACAGAAAAAATCATGGAACAGCCCACACCGTTCACTCCGGGTGTCACCAAGAGCATGGTGCGCGAACATGCGTATCGCCTGTATCGCGACAAACTGCCGGATCATCCGTTGACACTGGAAAATTGGGTGCTGGCTGAAAAGGACCTTGTGGCAACGATGGAAGCCGAGCGGGAAGGCTTTGCCGTCTAGCCCGTTCCACCGGCAGCGCTCTTTTTGAGTTCACCCTTGACCACGGCCACGGCGTAGTCGCGGTTCATTTTGGCGATGAAGTCGAGGCTGATTTCCTTCGGGCAAACGGCTTCGCACGATCCGGTGACGGTGCAGTTGCCGAATCCTTCCTGGTCCATTTGCAGCACCATGTTTTTGACCCGGCGATCCTTTTCGGCCTGGCCCTGCGGGAGGTAATTGAGGTGGGAAACCTTTGCCGCGACGAACAGCATGGCGCTGGCATTTTTGCAGACGGCCACACACGCGCCGCAGCCAATGCACGCGGCCGCATCCATCGCCAGGTCGGCGATTTCCTTCGACACCGGCAACGCGTTGGCTTCGGGCGCATTGCCGGTGTTCACCGAAATGAAACCGCCGGCCAGCATGATGCGATCGAACGCGGCGCGATCCACGATCAGGTCTTTCACAATCGGGAACGCCCGCGCCCGCCAGGGTTCAACGGTGATGGTCTGGCCGTCCTGGAAATGGCGCATGTGAAGCTGGCATACGGTGGTGCCTTTGCGGCTGCCATGGGGAACGCCGTTGATGACCAGCGAGCACGTGCCGCAAATGCCTTCGCGGCAATCGCTGTCGAACACAAACGGTTCCTGCCCCCCGGCCACGAGGCGTTCGTTGACCATGTCGAGCATTTCAAGAAACGACATGTCCGGGCTGACGTCGCGGGCCTCGTGCGTCTCAAGGCAGCCGGGTGACGCCGCGTTCTTCTGCCGCCAGATTTTAAGGGTGAGGTTCATTTGTAACTGCGCGTTGCCAGGTGAACCTCCTCATAGACCAGCGGTTCCTTGTGCAACTCCGGTTTCTTGTCCGGGCCTTTGAATTCCCACGCGGCTACATAGGCAAAGTTCGCATCGTCGCGTTTGGCCTCGCCGTCCTCGGTTTGATGCTCCACGCGGAAATGGCCGCCGCAGGATTCCTCGCGGTGCAGCGCGTCCAGACACAATAATTCGGCAAATTCAAGGAAGTCCGCCACACGGCCGGCGTGCTCGAGGTTCTGATTCAATTCTTCGCCCGAACCCGTCACCTTGACGTTTTTCCAAAATTCTTCGCGCAGTTCCGGGATACGCTTGAGGTTGGTTTCCAAGCTCTGACGGGTGCGTGCCATGCCGCAGTTTTCCCACATCAGCCGGCCGAGTTCCTTGTGGAAGCTCGTCGCGCTGCGTTTGCCGTTGATGGACAGAAGCCGCCGCGTGAACTGGCGCACGCCTTCCTCCGCCTTTTTGAATTCGGCATGGCCCACCGGGATTTTTTCCGGCTTCGTCGAGGCAAAATAATGCCCGATCGTGTAAGGCAAAATGAAGTAGCCGTCGGCCAAACCCTGCATCAGCCCGCTCGCGCCCAGCCGGTTGGCGCCGTGGTCGGAGAAATTCGCCTCGCCGATGATGAACAAGCCCGGCAATGTGCTCATTAAACCGTAATCCACCCAGGTGCCGCCCATCGTGTAATGCACGGCCGGGTAAATGCGCATCGGCTGCCGGTAGGCGTTTTCACCGGTGATCCGTTCGTACATGTCAAACAGATTGCCGTAACGGTCGCGGATGGCGTCTTCCCCCAGCCGCTGGATGGCATTCGAAAGATCAAGATAAACGCCCCGCCCGCCGGGGCCGACCCCGCACCCGGCATCGCAAACCTCCTTCGTCGCGCGCGAAGCGATGTCGCGCGGCGCGAGGTTGCCGTAGCTCGGATACTTCCGCTCCAGATAGTAATCGCGGTCCGATTCGGGAATCGCTACCGGCCCCTTGTCGCAATCTTCTTGGCGCTTCGGCACCCAGACCCGGCCATCGTTGCGCAGCGACTCGGACATTAGCGTGAGCTTGGCCTGATGGTCGCCACTGACGGGGATGCACGTGGGATGAACCTGTGTGTAGCATGGATTGGCGAAAAACGCGCCCTGTTTGTAGGCGCGGTACGTTGCGGTGACATTGCAGCCAATGGCGTTGGTGGAGAGGAAAAAGACGTTGGCGTAACCGCCAGTGGCCAGTACCACGGCATCGGCCGAATGCAGGGAAATTTCGCCGGTGACCAGGTTTCGGATCACGATGCCCCGGGCCGTGCCGTCCACGACCACGAGTTCGAGCATTTCGGTGCGGGGGAACATGCGGATGTTGCCCAGGCTGATCTGCCGGCACATCGCCTGGTAGGCGCCGAGCAAAAGCTGCTGGCCGGTCTGGCCGCGCGCATAAAACGTGCGCGACACCTGCGCACCGCCGAACGAGCGATTGGTCAGCGTGCCGCCGTACTCGCGGGCGAACGGCACGCCCTGCGCCACGCACTGGTCAATGATGCCGGCGCTCACCTGAGCGAGCCGGAAGACGTTCGCCTCGCGCGCGCGAAAGTCGCCGCCCTTGATGGTGTCGTAAAACAGGCGAAAAACGGAGTCGCCGTCATTCTGATAATTCTTGGCCGCGTTGATGCCGCCCTGAGCGGCGATGGAATGCGCCCGGCGTGGGGTGTCCTGGAAACAAAACGCCTTCACTTGGTAGCCGAGTTCGGCCAGCGTGGCGGCGGCGGCGGCGCCCGACAGCCCCGTGCCCACCACGATCACATCAAACTTCCGCTTGTTGGCGGGGTTGACCAGCTTCATGTCGGACTTGTAGCGGTCCCACTTTTGCGCCAGCGGGCCGGGAGGAATTTTGGCGTCGAGATTCATGTTACCGGGCAACCTCCTTTTCGGCGACCGCGCCCGCCGAGAGTTGCTGGACGGCGGCTTCACGGTACGCCTTGCCAAAACCGCACATCACAGCGGTCGGCACCGACGTGTAGAGGATGAAAATCACCACAGCAAACCACCGGGCGATCCGGTCAGGGAGATGAGAAACACCGCCGAATGTCCATTTCCAGCCGACCGACTGGAACATCGCGCGCATGCCGTGGCTCAGATGCAGGCAGAGCAGCCCCACGGCAATGATGTAGAAGACCGCGACCGGCCATTTGCTGAAACCGAGCAGCAACATCAGATAGATGTCCGGACGGCCCGCGGAATCGCGTAGTGTGCTGAAATCCATGTTCGTCAGGTTGACCGCGCGCACCCTGAGCGTGTAATGGAGCAGATGGAAAATCACAAAGGCCGCGATGATGAGGCCGCTCATCATGGCCGTGCGCGAGGCATAGCTTGAGGCAAGGGGCGCCGGGTCGCCGGCATAACCCACCGGCCGGGCGGCCCGGTTCTCGGCCCGTAATTTGACCGCCGACCAGATGTGCAACCCGATCATCGTGAGCAGGACGATGCGCGCGGGCCAGAGGATTTCGTGGTTGTCATGCAGTAACTGACCGTAAGTGTTGATCCATGAGGGGCCGAGGAAAACCTGTAAATTCCCCAGCATGTGCGCGACGATGAAGGACACCAGCACGAAGCCGCTGATGCCCATGATGTACTTCTTCCCGAGGGAAGAATGCCAGATTTTCATCAAAAAATTCATGAAGCCGCATTCAGAAAACGGAAGTTTGAATTTATCGTTCGCGGGCGGTTGCGTCAAACCGGCCCTGCAAAACCCTGCAAGTATAAGGAGCGCGGATTTTCGAGCGCCGATGCATAAATCTGCCAATTTTAAGAAATTCGCAACTCTAATTCATGTCAACAATACGGTTGGCATCGGTCAAACAATGGATGCCGCGGCGGGCGGCATCTTTGTTCCGCACGCCTATCCGGTTGTGCAAAGCGGCTGGGGACGCGCGCTCCACTCGTTCAATGCGCGCTCGTCCCCGGCGGCCGGCGAGAGACCAAGCAGTTCCAGCGCCTCGCCGACCAAATAAAGCGAGCCGGTGACGACAACAAAGCGGTCGTTGGCCGCCTGGTCCAATGCCATGCGCAACGAATCGCAGGCGGCAATTTTTACCGCCGGGTTCGCCACGCGGCATGCCGCCGCGAGTTCTCGCGCGCCGGCGGTGCGCTCGCTGGCAACGGGCACGGTAAAAATCCGCGCGGCCAAAGGAGCAAGGACCCGGCAAATCTGCGGCCAGTCCTTGTCTTGCAGCACGCCGAGAATCAGCGTCCGCCTTGCGGTGGGGTAATTTTCCCCCAATGCCGACAGCAACGCCTTCGCGCCCGCTACATTGTGCGCGCCATCGAGCAGAATGTTTTGGCCGGATTGCGTCTGGACCAATTGCAACCGCCCCGGCCAGTTCACCGTTTCCAAACCGGTGCGAATCGCCGAGTCGTTCGCCGGAATTTTGCTTTGCAAGGTCTCGACCACAGCCAATGCCAGCGCGGCGTTCAACCTTTGATGGTCGCCAGGCAAGGGTAGCGCAGCCGTCCCGGCTGCTGCGTGCAGGCGGGACGCCTGCGCTACTTTAATCAGCGGCGCGTTTTTCTCCCGCGCCGTCTTTTCAATCATGGTCAGCGCCTCCGGTTCATCCGCCGCCGTGATGACCGGCACACTCGGCTTGATGATGCCGGCTTTTTCAGCGGCGATTTTGGCGAGTGTGTCGCCAAGCCATTGCTGATGGTCGAAGGCGATGTTCGTAATGACGCTGGCCAGCGGCGTGACAATATTTGTGGCGTCCAGCCGCCCGCCCAATCCGGTCTCCCAGATCACCAGGTCGCACTTCTGTTCCGCGAAAAATTTCAGCGCCATGACGGTGACGACTTCGAAAAAAGTCGGATGATGATCGTTATGAAATTCTTTGAGCATTGGCTGCAAGGCTTCGACCAGCCGGATGACTTCATTTTTAGATATGAGTTCCCGATTAACCTGAATCCGTTCGCGGAACGAAACCAGGTGTGGCGACGTGAACAATCCCACGCGCAACCCGGCCGCGCGGTAAATGCTTTCCAGCATGGCACAGGTTGAGCCTTTGCCGTTCGTGCCGGCGACGTGGATGAAGCGAAGTTGGTTTTGCGGATTGCCCGCCCGTGCGGCGAGTTTGAACGTGTTTTCCAGCCCGAACTTCGCGCCAAACAAGCGCAGGTTGTAGAGAAATTGAACTGCTTCAGAATAGGTCATCTTTCAACTGTAAAAATGATGTCGCAGGTGATTGTCATGGTTTCCCAGCGCCGTGGGCGCGACATATTTGTAGTTTCAAATCCAATGTCGCACAAGCTCCGTCAGGAGCGGAATATACCGCTCCGCTGGAGCTTGGAAATTTGGTTTGGATCGCAACTACAAACATACCGCACCTCCGGTGCTGCCAAGGGGCGATCACAACGCCTTCTTGTGAATGTTCGCATACGCAGCGGCGATGAAACCCTTGAACAGCGGATGCGGTTGGTGTGGCTTGCTCAAAAATTCCGGATGGAACTGGCTCGCGATGAAAAATGGATGGTCCTTGAGTTCAATGACTTCGACCAGCTTGCCGTCCGGCGACAGGCCGCTGAACACAAAACCGGCCTTTTCAAACTTTTCGCGGTAGGCGTTGTTGAATTCGTAGCGGTGCCGGTGGCGTTCGTTGACCACGAATGAGCCGTAGAGTTCCGCCGCCTTTGTGCCGAGCGCCAACTGGCACGGCTGCGCGCCCAGCCGCATTGTGCCGCCTTTTTTTGTGATTTTGCGCTGCTCGTCAAGCATGGCGATGACCGGGTGCGGTGTGTTCGGTTCAAACTCGGTCGAGTGCGCCTTTTCCAATTTCAAAACGTTCCGCGCAAATTCGATGGTGGCGATTTGCATCCCAAGACAGAGGCCGAGATAGGGGATTTTGTTTTCACGCGCGTATTGCACGGCCTTGATTTTGCCTTCGATGCCGCGCTCGCCGAAACCGCCGGGCACGAGGATGCCGCCCAGCCCTTTGAGGATTTTGGCCGCGCCTTCCTTTTCAATTTCCCCGGAATCCACGCGCACGATTTCCACGCCGCAATCGTTGCCAATGCCGCCGTGGCTGATCGCCTCATACACGGACTTGTAGGCGTCCTGCAGGCCGATGTATTTGCCGACGACGCCGATGCGGACGCGGTGCTGCGGCGCGATGATTTTGCGGATGATTTCTTGCCAGTGCGTCATGTTGGCGGGCGGCACGTCGAGGCGCAACAGCCCGCAGATCAGGTCGTCGGCGCGCTCGCGCTGGAGCATGAGCGGCACTTCGTAAATCGAGTGTTCCACGTCCTGCTCTTCAATCACCGCCTCCACGGGCACGTTGCAGAACAACGAAATTTTCTGGCGCAGCTCCTTTTCCAGCGGCTTTTCACAGCGGCAAACGATGAGATGGGGCGTGATGCCGATTTCCCGCAGCTTGGCGACCGACTGCTGCGTGGGTTTCGTTTTCAATTCGCCCGCCGCCTTGATGAACGGCACGTAGGTGACATGAACAAACAGGACATTGCCGTGGCCGGCTTCCAGCGCGAACTCGCGGATCGCTTCCAAAAACGGCAGACCCTCAATGTCACCCGTCGTCCCGCCGATTTCGGTGATAATCACGTCGGCTTTGGTCTGTTCAGCAAGCAGATGGATGCGGTTTTTGATTTCGTCCGTGACGTGCGGAATCACCTGGACGGTTTTGCCGAGGTAACGGCCTTCGCGTTCGTTGTTGAGCACGGTCTGATAAACCTGGCCGCTGGTGAGGTTGTTGAAGCGCGTGAGTTTGACGTTGGTGAAGCGCTCGTAATGGCCGAGGTCGAGGTCCGTTTCCGCGCCGTCGTCGAGCACATAAACCTCGCCGTGCTGATACGGATTCATCGTGCCCGGATCCACGTTGAGGTAGGGATCGAACTTCTGAAGCGCGACTTTCAGCCCGCGATTTTCGAGCAGCGTGCCAAGCGACGCCGCCGTCAACCCCTTGCCCAGTGAACTCACCACACCGCCTGTGACAAAAATGTATTTCATTTCAAAATTTTAACCACCAATGAACATAAATAAACACACGAAGAGAAGAATCAAAACCGACCACTTCAAAAATTCGTGTCTATTCGTGTTTTTTTAGTAATTTTTCCACCCGCGCCACGTCTTTCGGCACATCCACGCCCACGCTGTCGTAATCCACTTTCACGACCGCGATTTGAATGCCATTTTCCAACGCGCGCAATTGTTCCAGCTTCTCGGCGTTTTCCAGCGGCGACACCGGGAATTTCACCAGCCGCAGCAGCGTCTCGCGCCGGTAGCCGTAAATGCCGAGGTGCTTCAAAAAAGCAAATGCCGCCAACCGTTCGCCCGTTGAACGACTGGCGGCCTCGCGCAGATGCGGAATCGTGCGCCGGGAAAAATATAACGCGTGGCCGGCGGCATTGACAACGACTTTTACGACGTTCGGATTATCGAGTTCTTCGGGATTTTTGATACGCGTGGCAGCGGTGGACATTTCATCGCGCGCGAGTGCGCCGGCAACAGCGTCAATCACCGCCGGGTCAATCAACGGTTCGTCGCCCTGGATGTTCACCACCGCGTCGCAGGTGCAACGCCCGGCGACTTCGGCGATGCGATCGGAACCACTCGGATGATCCGGTCGCGTCATTTCCGCGCGACAGAAATTCTGTGCCACCTCCCAGATCCGTGTGTCGTCCGTCGCCACGATGACTTCGCTCAGTGACCTGGCTTTCTGGCATTGCTCGACGACGTGCTGAATCAGCGGCTTGCCGGCGATGAGCGCAAGCAGTTTGCCGGGAAACCGCGTTGAAGCGTAACGTGCGGGAACGATGCCAATCGTGTTCACGCACCGTATTTAGCCACAGCCCCCGCCGACTCGTCACGCCGAAATGCAATGAAGGCGGAAGCAAGAATCGAAGGCGGGGATTGAACTAAAACGGTGCAAGTTATTTACCTCCACCATGTCCAAAAATCATACAGCGTGTTTCAAGTTGAGACATCGCAACAAAACCTGCAAGCGGTTTTCATAGGAAAACCACATAATTCCTAGTCGTTGAATCCTTATTTCGTTTTATTTCGTGCATTGGATTGGGCAACGGACGCCAAAGGCAGACGCATTTTTACTTTGGCTTTGGCATTACGAGTGCTAACATACCAAACAAGGTGCGGTTGCAACAGGCAATCTTGTGGGCAAAAACGTACTTATTGTAACCCGTCTGTTGATCTGCTCACGCCGCATTAAATGGAAAGAAAAAGGAAAATGAAAAATACTAAAACCCTCCGCAAGGCAGGTTTCACATTGGTGGAAATTATGATTGTCGTGGCCATTATCGGCCTGTTGGCGGCGATCGCCATTCCCAACTTCGTGAAAGCCCGCGCCACCTCGCAGATGAATGCTTGCATCAACAACCTGCGCCAGATTGACGCCGCCGCGAATGAATTCGCGCTGGAAAAAGGCAAAAAGACCGGTGATCCAATTACTCTGAACACCGACTTGACGCCCTACATCAAGTTGAACTCTGCCACCAGCATTCCTGCATGTCCGGCTGGCGGCACTTACGCTCTCGGTGCTGTGGGCAATACTCCGACTTGCACGCTGAGTACCCTCACCGACAACCCCCATATTCTGCCGTAATAATATTGGATTTGATTCAAAGGCTCGAAGCGAAAGGCTTCGGGCCTTTTTGTTTTTTGAACCCAGGCAAGCTGATTCTCATAACTGTCCTGTTTTTCGCTTGGATTTTGGCATTGGTACTGCTATTTTATAATATTAAATTGTGGTCGCAATGGGCAATTAGTGAACACAACCGTAATCATTACATTATAACTCGCCCGTTGTGTGGTTCACGCCGCATAAACGAAAGAAAATATCGTATGAAAACCTCCAAAGCTTCGCTCTGGGCGGGCTTCACGCTGGTGGAAATCATGATTGTCGTGGCTATCATAGGCGTTCTGGCGGCAATTGCCATTCCCAGCTTCTTGCACGCCCGCACCAGATCGCAAGCCACCGCCTGCATCAACAATCTGCGACAGATTGAATCCGCAGTCCAACAGGTTGCAATCGAAAAAGGATTGCATGTCGGGGACACGGTCAATTATCCCGATGATATCACAGCCTACATCAAATTGAATTCCGAAGGGTCAATCCCTTGCTGCCCCGCCGGTGGCACATACAGTCTGCAGACTGTGGGTACGATTCCGCAGGCTGTTTGTTCACTCGGCACAACGGTTGACCCTCCTCATGTCATGCCGTAACAACTGCCCGACCTGCTCAAGGCACAGGGAATCCCTTGTGCCTTTTATTTTTAATCCGGTGGCGGTTGACTTCGAGAACCGTTTAGATTAGGAGAAAGACCGGAATTTGCCGGTCATTCAAGTCGGGCATGAGCATCATTCTAAAAACGGAAAAATTGCGCGTTGAGTTCACCAGCGGTGAATTGCGCCAGACAACCAAAGTCGCGCTGGACAGTCTCGATTTGGAGGTGAATGTCGGCGAAGTTTTCGGCTTTCTCGGACCGAATGGCGCGGGCAAAACCACGGCTATCAACGTCCTGCTCGGCTTCGTGCCGCCGACCCGTGGCGCGGCGTATCTTTTTGGCATTGACGTGCGCCAGCCCATTGCGCGCCAGCGCATCGGCTATTTGCCGGAGATGACGTATTACTACAAGTTTCTCACCGCCGAGGAGTTGCTCCGGTTTTATGCGCGCATCTTTGGCCTGCGGCGAACGGAAGCGGACAAGCGCATTGACCAGTTGCTCAAGCTCGTTGAACTGGAACCGGCGCGCAAACGTCCCATCAAATCCTATTCCAAAGGAATGCAGCAGCGCGTCGGCCTCGCGCAGGCGCTCATTAACAATCCCGATTTGCTGATTCTCGACGAACCGACCAGCGGCCTCGACCCGCTGGGCCGCATGCAAGTCCGCGAAATCATCCAACGCCTGAAAAATGAGGGCAAGACGGTGTTCTTTTCGTCGCACGAGTTGGGCGAAGTGGAAACCGTTTGCGACCGCGTGGCCATCATCAACCGGGGCGAACTCAAGGCGTCGGGGCGCGTCAGCGATCTCGTCGCCCAACACCATGCCAATTTGGAAAAAGCCTTTCTGGACATTATCGGCTATCAAACACAATCCGCGTCATGAATACGATTTGGGCATTGGCTGGCGTCGTCATCAAAGAGCTGTATCGCCGCAAGGACTTTTACGTCCTGTTTGTCCTCACGGCGCTCATCACCATCGCCGCCGGCATGGTCAATTTCTTTCACGACCCGAAAATCGTGCGCTACGTCAAGGACATCTGCCTGTTGTTGATCTGGGTTTCGGCGCTGCTCATCGCCATCATTACGACGGCACGGCAGATTCCCGCTGAACGCGAAAGCCGCACTATTTTCCCGCTGCTGGCCAAGCCGGTCACTCGCTGGCAATTCATTCTCGGAAAATTTCTCGGCTGCTGGCTGGCCACCGGCATGGCGCTGCTCGTCTTCTACGTTTTCTTTGCCATTATCACGGGTTCGCGCGAACAAAACTGGCCGTGGTTGACTTATCTGCAAGCCATCTGGCTGCAATGGGCCATGCTCGCCGTGGTCATCGCCTTGTCGCTATGCGGCTCGATTATTTCCGCCGCGCCGTCGTCCACCACCACAATTTGTTTCATCGCCGTCGCCGGTATTTTGCTGGTCGGAGGCCATTTGAATACGGTGGCGCTCCACCAATCGCAGCCGCTGCAAACCATCTTTTACACGATTTACTTTTTAATTCCGCATCTGGAATGGTTCGATCTCCGCGACCGCGTGGTTTACGACTGGGGTTTGGTGGACTGGCTGGATTGCGTGCTGGCGACGCTTTACGCGGCAGCTTACACCGGACTGTTTTTGCTGCTTACCTGGCTTGGTTTCCGGCGCAAAAGTTTGAACACGTGATGAAGGCGTCCCCGTATCTGGTTCTGGTCCTTGTGCTGACGGTTTGCTTCACACTGGCGACCGGCATTGAACCGCGCGCCAGCACGTGGAGCGACCGTGCCAAATCAAACAATGTTTTCAGCATGCTGTTCGGCGACGGGCGACGGCTGTTCGCGAACCAATTCTTCACCATGGCGGACGTTTATTTTCACAGCGGCTATTATCCATCCGTTTTTGACCTGCGCGAGGAAGGCCAAAAGGAAATCGTTGCCGAAAGCCACGGCCATACCGACAGCCCGGAGGATGAAATCAAGGAGGACTTTCTCGGCAAACCGAAGGATTGGATTGACCGGTTTGGCCGCCATTTCCGCATCACCAAACACACCCATCTGGAACATGGCAACGAACGTGAAATTTTGCCCTGGCTGCGGCTGGCGGCGGACATGGACCCGCAAAAGATTGAAACCTACACCGTCGGTTCATTCTTTATGCGCACGCACCTCAACCGGCCACGGGAAGCCGAAGCGTTTCTGCGCGAAGGATTGCGAAACAATCCCGACAGCTACGAGATCTTGTTCGAGTTGGGCCGGCTTTACGACGAAAGTGATCGCGACCCCGGTCGCGCGCGGGACGTCTGGCAGCTTGCTTTGTATAGATGGTCCAAAGACCCTGAAGCCGTAAAAGACGACAAGCTCGCATTTGAGGAAATCACTGTTCACCTTGCCCAACTCGAACGGGGAGCCGGCAACTGGCCGCAGGCCATCAATTGGTTTCAAGCCGCCCAAAAAGTTTCGCCGGACCCGAACGCGCTGCAACAGCGGATTGACGAAATCAAAAAGACAATGGCGGCGCAAACAAATGCTCCGTCGGCTGCCCCTTACTAACCGTGCAATGGGGTGTCTTGGTTGGGTGGCGACGGCCTGCGCCTGGAAAATGTCTAATTCTTAAATCCGAACGACTAAGGAATGTTCAAGCGTTCAATAACAAAATGAACGCGATTGGCATTTCGGGCTTGGTCATTCTTTAGGAATTCGTCATTAGGGTTTGACCATTCCCAAATCCTGGCGGCCTGTAATGCGGCCGAACGCTGGAACAGCGGCACGTTCGTCAATCAAATTGAAACCCGCTGACTGTGAGATTGCGCTTTGTTTTTCCCGCGCCGCTCTGGTTTAATCGCCGCCATGAAAGCCCGGCAGGCAAAAATCTCGCGCAACACCAAAGAAACCCGCATCGCCATCAGCCTCAGCCTTGACGGTCAGGGAAAATCCACGGTCAAAACCGGCATCCCGTTTTTCGATCACATGCTCACGCTCTTCGCGAAGCACGCGACGGTGGATTTGTATTTGCGCTGCCGCGGTGATTTGGAAGTGGACGCCCATCACACGGTCGAGGATTGCGGCATCGCGCTCGGCCAGGCGTTCACGCTCGCGCTCGGTGACAAAAGGGGCATCCGCCGTTACGGCGCGGGGTTTCATCCGAAAAACCCGTTCACCGGCGAAGCCTACGTGCCCATGGATGAATGTCTTGCCCGTTGCGTCATTGATTTTGGCGGGCGACCGCATCTGGTCTGGCGCGGACTGAACGAATTTGCCCAAAAGCGCGTTGCCCAATCCGAAAAATTCCAGGATCCATCAAGCGCGTTTCGCTTCGGCCTCGCGCGCGAATTTTTCCAGGCCTTCGCCAACGAAGCCCGCTGCAATCTGCACCTGGAACTGCTCTACGGCGACGAGCCGCATCACATCGTGGAGGCGCTGTTCAAGTCGTTTGCCCGCGCCACGGACGCGGCTTGTCGGCGCGACCCGCGCATTGCCGGCAAATTGCCGAGCACCAAGGGGAAACTTTGAATTTGCCTCCCCCGCCACGCACTGGTTAAAACGACCATCGCCATGCCAACCATTTTTGAGAAGGACGGATTCAGGTTTTTCTTTTACAGCAACGAACATCGTCCGATTCACGTCCACGTCCGCTACGGCGGTGGCGAAGCGGTGTTCGAGGTGGAGAAGCAGGTGGAGCTGCGCGAATCGCAGGGCCTCAAGCTCCGTGAATTGTCCAAAGCTGAAAAACTTGCGGAAGAAAATAAAAAGCTGATAATTGAGAAGTGGCATGAACACCTTGACTGACACCGCCGTTGCCGCCGCTCATGTGAACGGACAAATCGTCGTCCGCATGGAAAGTGGCGCGGAAATCCGTTTCCCTGTCGCGGCCAATCCCCGGCTTGCACGCGGCACATGCCGGCAGTTGAATCACATTGAAATTTCTCCGTTTGGTTTGCATTGGCCGGAATTGGACGAGGATTTGTCTTTTCGCGGATTGCTCGAAGGCAATCACGGCCAGTTTCAGAAAAAGTCCAAAGTCTGACGCTCGATGCTCCGCGCGCCGACCAGTTACCGAGTACCAAGGGGAAACTTTGATTGGCAGCCTTTGCTGGAACAAACAGATGGCGTGACCATAAACGGCATAAGAATATGCTGGACGGCAATTTTAGTCCAAATTACGGTCGTTTTATGAAAAAGGATAGACTGTAGAACCGGCCGTCCATTATCTGTTCGGCGTCATGACGATGCGTCCGACTTATCCGAAACGGTGCGTCAATTGCGGTGTTAAACTAGCACCATGAAAAGAGTTATCAGCGCCGCTTGCCTAGTCCTCGCGCTGGGCGTGATCATTGCGCTTTTGGCCAAGCGGGATAGTACTACTGCACGCTTGTCACCGGCGCGGGATGCCTCACTCCTTTTTCTTGGCGTTACCAATCTCCCCACAGGCAGTTTCGCAATGTTTTGCCTCAGTAACTGCACCAGGGCGCACATTGCTTGCGTGCCAGAGGCGCTTGAACTGGTGAGCGCGGGAGCCTGGGTGCGCACGCCGTTGACCGGCAGCGCGAGCCACGCTGTGCGCGACTGGATTGGTGTTAAGGAGGATCTGAGGCCGGGCGAGGCTTTCACGTTCTTGGTCCCGCCGCCAACCACCAGCGGAGCATGGAGGCTGGTGTTCATGTGCCAGGAGCAAGCACAGGTGATTGATCCCGTCACCGATACGGTCAGGCATCTCACTGACGCCAAAAGTAGGGAAACCCAGATCCGGCAGTTTAGCGGCAGGAGATATTACGCCTCTTCACCGGAGGTTGCGCAGTGACCCCGAATATGAGCACAGCAATTTCAGCCCAAATTACGGTCGTTTTTTGAAACGGGATACGCTTCAGACAGGCCGTCCATTATATGTTGGGCCGAAACCAGTTGCCAAACATGGTGTTCATAAACCCATGATGAAAAAATCAATTGTAATTGTATTCGCAGCCGGCGTTTTACTTCTTCCAGGTTGCAGCAAGCCGTCCTCCAGCAATTTGACAGATTGGGGGGTGGTCGAACTTTCCGCCAAAACTCCGAAGCATCTAAGTCTCGATGGAAAGGACTGCACTCTCACCGCAACACCGCTCGCGGATGGCAAGCTCTCAGTTTTTATCGAAACCCAAATTGGAGCGGACGGGAAGAATACACCTGGAGTCCGACCCGACACGCCTTCGCGATTGACCTTGCATACGATCTTCCCTGCCGATGTGGAAATCGTGTCTTCTATTGGTCACAAGTTGGTTCGCTTCACCCTTAAACTTAATAAAACATAACACCGGCTCAATAAGAGGATGGGCTGCAAAATTTCCAAACCTTCGCGCGAAATAAAAACGCCCGCAGTTTCCCGCGAGGCGTTTTTTGATTTTTTGGTGGGGCGAGCGTCCTCGCGAGCCGTTGTTTGTCGGCTCGCCAGTAGTCTCGCCCCACCGATTTTCAAGCCCCGACGCTGGCCAGTTCCTCGTTGTTTTCCACATTCACAATTTTGAACTGTTCGGCGTGCATGCCGGTGTCGGCCCGGAAGGACAGCTTGCCGAAGTAGCGTTTTTCCATCTCGATGAGAAGCTTTTCGTCCTCGGTGCGCAACCGTTCCAGCACGGTCGGGTTCACCACGATGCGCAGTTGGAAATCCGACTCGTCGCGCTCGCGCGTTTTCAAAATCTCCTGCAGCTTGCGCTGGATTTCCACGCTCATCGTCAATGTGCTTTTCACCTTGCCGCGGCCTTTGCAATACGGGCAATCGTCATACACCGCCGAACGCACGCTTTCGGTGTGGCGCTGGCGCGTCATTTCCATCAAGCCGAGCTGCGAAATGGGCAGGATGTGGGTCTTGGCCTTGTCGCGGCGCAGACCTTCCTTGACGCGCTGATACACGGACTGCTGGTCGCGGCGTGATTTCATGTCAATGAAATCGAGCACGATGAGTCCGCCCATGTTGCGCAGCCGGAGCTGGCGGCAGATTTCCTCGGCAGCTTCGAGGTTCACCTTCAGGATCGTGGTGTCCTGGTCGCGGCTGCCCTTATGCCGGCCTGTGTTCACGTCAATCGCCACCAGCGCCTCTGTTTCGTCAATGACGATGTAGCCGCCGCTCTTCAAATGCACCTGGCGCGAGAAGGCATTCTCCAATTGCTTGCTGATGTTGAACCGGTCAAAAATCGGCTGGGCGTCGGTGTACAGCTTTACTTTGTCGGCCGAACGCCGTGAAATCCTGGCGACCATCTCCCGCATCCGGTCGTGGGCTTTTTGATTGTCCACGACAATGCGTTCGACGTCTTCGGTCAAAAAATCGCGCACGGTGCGCTCAATCAAATCCGGTTCTTGAAAAACGCACGTCGCCGGCGGCTGGTTCTTCATGCGCTCCTGCACGCCGTGCCACTCTTCGAGCAGCAACGCGAGGTCGCGGACGAAATAACGTTTCTGCTGGCCTTCGCCGGCGGTGCGCATGATGACGCCCATGCCATCGGGAATCGCCAGTTCGCGCAGGATTTTTTTCAGCCGCTTGCGTTCCTCCTGGTTTTCAATCTTGCGCGAAATGCCGCTTTGATCCGCATTCGGCAGCAGCACCAGATAACGTCCCGGCAAAACCAGGTTGGTCGTGATGCGCGGGCCTTTCGTGCTTATCGGACCTTTCGTAACCTGCACGATGATTTCACTGCCGGGCGGGTAAAGCCGCGGGATGTCCTTTTGCGTGATCTTTGGCCGGGCCGGCCGGCGGTCACGTCCTGCGGGACGTTCGACGATTTCCACACCGCTGTCGAACTGGTTCGGTACGATGTCCCAATAATGCAGGAACGCATTTTTCTCGAAGCCGATGTCAACGAATGCGGCTTTGAGGCCGTCTTCGAGGTTGCGCACCTTGCCCTTGAAAATGCTGCCGACGAGGCGTTCCTCCGTGGTGCGTTCGATGTTGAACTCCTCCAACCGTCCGTCTTCGAGCACGGCGACGCGCGTTTCGAGCGTCTCGGCATTGATGACGACTTCCTTGTGAGTTTTCTTCTCCGGCCGGATGAGCCGCTGAACCTTCTTCACGAGGGTGTTCGCGGCGAATTTGATGGTGTCCAAAATGCCTTTGGGCTGTTCCGCCACGGGCACCGGCATGAAGGGTTTGTCCTCCTCCACGGGGGCCGGGGTTCCGAGCTTTGGCTCGCGGAATTCTTTTTTGTCCGCGCCGGAATCCGGCGTTTTGTTTTCCGGCGCTCCCTGCGGCGGCAGGCCAGCGGCGATGTTTTCGGCGCGCTCGATTTCGTTCGTGTGCCGTTTCTCAAACACGTGCTCCGCACCGCCCTGCTCAGCCACCACGTCGGCGCGAGCCTGGACGGCTTCGCGGTCGGGTTTTTGCTGGGTCTGGCCGAAGCCGCCTTTGGGGCGAAAACGCATTCCGCGGCGCCGCCGTGAAAAATTGTTATTGCTCATAGTCAGTATCCTTTTCGATGGATGTATATGTTTTGCATCAAGCCCAGTGCGATCAACGAGCACAGCACTGAAGATCCGCCGTAGGAAAGCAGCGGCAGTGGGACGCCCGTCACGGGCATGATGCGAATGTTCATGCCGATATTGATGAAGACGTGGCTGAAGATGAGCGTCACGACGCCCACCGCCACAAGTTTGCCCAGGCGGTCGCGCGCCTGGCCGGCGATTCTCAATCCCGTGAAGAGAATCACCGCATACAGCGCGATCACCATCACGCTGCCGACGAATCCTTCCTCCTCGGCAATTACGGAGAAAATGAAGTCGTTATGAGCCACGGCTCGCGGCAGATAACCGAGGGCGTTCTGTGTGCCCTGCCGCCAGCCTTTGCCCGCCACCCCACCGGAGCCGACGGAAATCAGCGCCTGCCGGACATTATATTCATCGTCCAGTTGTTGTTGCCGCAGGCGTTGCAACTCCGCCGGTGTGGAATTCGGCGGGGCAAAATGGGTGTAATCCCGTCCAAAATAAACCAGCAGCCGGTCGCGCTGATACGGCTGCATCGAAATCTGCCACCGGCCCGGCGGCATGAACAGCACATCCAGCAAAAACAGGACGGCCAGCAAGCCAACCGCGCCGACCAGTTGCAGCAGATATTCTTTGGGCGTGCCGGCAACGAACATCATTACCAAACCCGTTGGTAATAATACGAGCGCCGAACCCAAATCCGGCTCCTTCAAAATCAGCGCGAACGGCAGCAACAAAAGCCCGATGCCTTTCCAGAAAATTGACGGCTGCCGCAATTCATCCGCCGGCCGGCTCAAGAAATGCGCCATCGCCAGAATGAACGCGAGCTTGGCGAATTCACTCGGTTGAAATTGGAAAAATCCCAGATCAATCCACCGCCGCGCGCCAAAGCGCATCGAGCCGATGTGCGGAATCATCACGGCGACCAGGCAAAAGATCGTCGCCCAATACGCCACAAACGACCAGCGCGACAACGTGTGATAGTCCACCAGACATAACGCCGCGCCCGCGCCGATGCCGAGCGCATACCAGACGATCTGCCGCACCCAGCTTTGGTCATACCACGGCAGCGTCATCGCCGTTGCATTCGCCATCGTGGCGCTGTAAACGAACGCCGTGCCAATCAGCATCAGCCCGGCCAGCACGGCCAGTTGCAACCGGTCAATCTTTGCGTGCGGTTCGTTGATGGAGATATTGATCATTTTAATTTGCCGCTCCCCGATGCTGTACGGTCGCCAGGGCTGGCGCGTCCGGCTTTTCGTTTTGCAAAATTGCCTCGTAAACGTCATGCGCAACCGGCGCGCAGGTGACCCCGCCGGAGCCGCGGTTTTCCGTTTGGACCATGACCACGACTGCGTAACGCGGATTTTCATAAGGCGCAAACGAGGCGAACCAATAATTCCAGCCGGTCAACTGGCCTTGCTCATTCTTGACCTGTGCCGTGCCGGTTTTCCCGCAAATGCGCAGACCGGGCACGACCGCCGCCCGGCCGGTGCCTTCCACATCCTCCGTTTCCGCGAGCATGGCATCATGCAGGATTTTCAAACTGCGCGGATGCACGCCCAATTCGTTGCGCACGACGCCGGAAGGGAAGACGGCTGGCGCTTCGCCGCCCGCCGGGTCTTGCGGCTGGATGCGCTCGACGAACCGCGGCTGCAAAACTTTTCCGCCGTTGGCGATGGCCGAATAGGCGACGGCCATTTGCATCGGCGTCACGTCAATTTCCTGGCCGATGCACACGTCCGCTGTATTGCCGTCGCGCCAATCCCGCCGGCTCACCTGTTCCAAAGTCGGGAAATTTCCCCGGGTTTCCTGGCGGGTCGGCAACCCCATGCGTTCGCCGAAATGAAATTTTTCGGCGAGCCGGACAATGTTTTCTATCCGGGTGCGGAGGCCGATGGTGATGAAATAGGTGTTGCAGGAACGCTCAATGGCGCGTTGGAAATTGTAATCGCCCGGTGGCGCGGTGTCGCGTTTTGAAAACGACGCCGAGAATTTGTAGTATCCGTGCCCCGGATCTTGCGGATTCTCCGGGTTGTAAATGATCGCATTGGGATCGAGGCCGTTTTCCAGCGCGGCCAGGCCGACAATGGGTTTGAAAATGGAGCCGGGCGCGTAATTTTCCTGCGCGGCGCGGTTGATTTGCGGGCGCAATTTGGAGTCGCTCAGGCGCGCCGGTTCGTTGGCGGCATAATCCGGGTTGATCGCCGGCGACGAAACCATTGCCAGCACATCACCCGTGCGCACATCCATCACGACGACCGCCGCGCGCGCGTCCGCGCCTTGATGCGCCGCGAGCGAGCGTTCCGCCGCCTGTTGAATGCCGAGGTCAATCGTCAGCACAACATTATCGCCCGGCTCCGCCTGACTCCCCACGCTTTCGGTCTGACGGTAGCCGAGATTGTTGACGAGCACGGCCTCCGCACCCGGGCGCCCGCGCAATTGCGCGTCGAACCCGGCTTCGACCCCGACCTGGCCGCGATAATCCGGCATATAGTAATTGAACGGGTAGGCATCTTCCCCTTCCTTGGAACTATCGTCGCGCAGCACATAACCGAGCAAATGCGCCGCCGTCGTGCCATACGGATAACTGCGGGTGGGCTGCAAATCCAAAACCACACCCAGGCCGCCGGGATATTGCTCCTCAAAACGCGCGATTTGCGTCTCGTTGAGATTGGGCAGCAACGGATACGGCAGCGCGAGCCGCGTATCGTAGTGACGTTTGAATGTTGCCGGATCGAGCGCCAGCGGCTGGCCGAGCCGCTGGCCGACCTGTTCCACCACGCTGTCCGCCACACTGAAACGCGATTGTTCGCGAAGCTGTTTCAGTTGATCGGTCGCGAGCGCGAATTGCTTTCGTTCGGCCTTGGTCAGCGACCGGCCCAGTTTTTTCTCCTGTGCGGCAATGCGCTGTTTCTGGCCGGCCCGCGCCTGCGCGATGGCCGCACTGTAAGCGGCGTCGAATTGCTGGCGTAAATCATCAAGGTAAAGGCTGAGGCTGTAGCGCGGATGATTTTCAGCCAGCACCTGGCCGTTGCGGTCGAGAATTTTCCCGCGCATGGCGGGGATGCGGACGGTGCGATACGACTGCGTCTCCAAATGGCTCTCATATTTGCGCGCGGAAACGACCTGCACCCACCACAGGCCGGCCAGCAAAATAAACAGGCCGCCCGCCAGCGCCACCGCCAGGAGGCGGAGCTGCGGATCGTTCTTTTTCAGTTCGTCAAAAATCAGCATGGCACGAAGTCCGTAGTCCACAGCCCACAGTCCACAGTCAGAACGCCGCGGCGATGGCAACGGTGCGACTGTGGACTTTGGACTGGAAACTGTGGACTCATAATCTTCCCCGACGGATTTCCCGGTCGGGACGGAAACCGGGTTCAATCCTCGGCTGATAGCCGAGCGAGCGGTTGCACCAATTGAACAGCGCGAATACAAACGGCGTCGCCGCCGCACCGCCCGCCGTCATTACGATCCATTGCCAGATCGACCCCCAGCCCAGCAGTGGTTGTTTTCCGGCGGTCAACAAAAGCAAAATGGACAGCACCGGCACGATGGCGCTGGCCAGGGTGCCGAGGACGAGCTGCGCGAACGACAACTCGCGCAAAATCAAGTCGCGTCGTAGATAAATCACGAATCCGACGGCAAAGAGCGGCAGGATGCTGGTCCCGAGCGGATTGGCCGACAGCGCGTCGAACCATAAACCGCCCAGCACGGCGAGCAACGAGACCGTTGCGATGTCCGCGGTCAACGCTGCATACACCATCAGCACCGGCAGCAAATCCACCTGCGCGCCGAGCCAATGGTGCAGAACGGGAAGCGTTGCTTCGCCAAACACCGCGAGAAACGCGGCGGCCAGAATCAGAATGGTCCGAAACACGTTCATCGTGCAAAAAACCTTGAACCTTGAACCTTGAACTTTGAACTTTGAACCAGGCAGGTTCCTAACGGCTGCCCGTTCAGAGTTCGACGTTCGATGTTCGATGTTCGATGTTCTGGTTTTTTCATGGAAACAGCACCCAGACTTGTTCGAGCGCGCCGAGATTCGCCGAAAGTTTCACGCGCGCCTCGGTGTAAAGGCCAAATTCAACCGGGCGCGAATCCACCACCTGGCCGACGGAAATGCCTTTGGGAAAAACGCCGCCGAGGCCGCTGGTGATGACGTTCTGGCCGGGTTTCAAACTGGCGCTGCCGGAAAGATAGGTCAAATCCACGAGCGAAACATCCAGCGGGCCGCTCGCGCTGACGATGCCCATGTCGTGCGCCGGATTTTCAACGAGCGCGGAGACGTGGCAATTCGGGTCGCCGATCAAAACGACCTGCGAGCGCGTGAGACCGACAGTTGAGACGCGGCCGACCAGGCCTTCGGCGGTGAGCACGGGCAAATTTTCCCGGAGCCCGTCGCGGCTGCCGAGGTCAATTTGCACGGTGCGCCACCAATTGGCCGGGTCACGCATGACGACGTTGGCGAGTTTGAGTTTCCACGGCGCCTGCTGCTGCTGCCAGCCGAACAGCGAATGGAGCTGGTCATTTTCGCGCGCGATGGCGGCAGTCTGCACTGCCAGGGCTTTGTACTGATCATTTTCACGGCGGAGCCGGTCGATTTGTTGAAGCAATTCACGCCGGGGCAGGACGCTGTCGGCCAAATCGGCAGGGAGTTGTTGGGTGGTGTTGGCCAGCCCGAACAGCGGCAAAAACAAACTGCCGATGGTGAGCTTGAGCTGGCCGGTCACGCGCGGCGGCAGGCTGAGAATCAGCAGTGCCAGCAGCGTCACCGCGCCAAGCGCGAGATAATTTCTTTTCCTAAACATCCTGCTACTCCTGACAAACGTGTCGGGGCGCGCAGGTGAACGCGCGGGCCTTCGTCCCGCCAGGCGGGGCTTCGGCCACGCAAAGGCGGGAAATCAATATTTGGCGTTGGTCGCGACGCGCTTGAGGAATTCGATTTCCTGCAAGACGCGACCGGTGCCTTCGGCAACGGCGCTCATGGGGTCGTCCGCGAGGTGGACCGGCAAACCGGTTTCCTCGGCCACCAGCCGGTCTATGCCGCGCAACAGCGAGCCGCCGCCGGCCATGACCAGGCCGCGATCCACAAGGTCGGCGGCGAGTTCGGGCGGACAGCGTTCCAGCGTGAGGCGGACGGACTCCAAAATGCTCGACAGCGGTTCTTGCAACGCTTCGCGAATTTCCTCGGAACGAATGGTCAGGGTTTTGGGCAGGCCGGAACCCAGGTCGCGGCCTTTGACGTCCATGGTCAATTCCTGTTCCAACGGAAACGCGGAGCCGATGCGTATCTTGATTTCTTCCGCAGTGCGTTCACCTATCAACATATTGTAGGCGCGTTTCATGTGCGCAGTGATCGTTTCGTCAAATTCGTCTCCGCCCACCCGCAGGCTGCGGCAGAAGACGATACCGGCGAGGGAGATGATTGCGATTTCACAAGTCCCGCCGCCAATGTCCACGATCATGTTGCCTGCCGGTTCATGCACCGGCAAACCGACGCCGATGGCTGAGGCCATCGGTTGCTCAATCAAATACACCTCCCGCGCGCCGGCGTGGGTGGCGGAATCTTTGACGGCCCGTTTTTCCACTTCCGTGATGCCCGAAGGCACTGCGACCACGACCCGTGGCGCAATCAATTTGCGATGGTGAACCTTTTGGATGAAGTAGCGGAGCATGGCCTCGGTTATTTCGAAGTCGGCGATCACGCCATCTTTCATTGGGCGGATGGCCACGATGTTGCCGGGCGTGCGGCCCAGCATTCGTTTGGCTTCGGTACCGACGGCCAGCACGTTGGTCGTGCCCGCCTGAATGGCTACCACCGAAGGTTCGCGCAGGACGATTCCGCGGTCCCGCACATAGACGAGGGAGTTGGCTGTGCCCAGGTCTATTCCAATATCATTGGAAAACAGGCTTTTAAGTTGCGCAAACATGAATTTGCCTAACGCGGCATAGTTAATCCATTACGTCCCAAAAGGTCAAGCAGCGAATAAATGGCCTGCCAAGCCGAAAGCTCGAAGCGCATCCCGGAACGACAGCTTCAGCCCGCCTTCGTCCCGCTCTGCGCATACGCGTCAACTTAAGGGATTAATGTTTAAGTTTTTTGAGGCGGCGTGGGACCGCCGGCTTGAGGCGTTGAAGGATTAGGGTGTTTTTGTCTTCCAAGAGCCATTCAAAGGATTCGCCTTTT
>Ga0208937_1000118_pt1 | contig 73551 bp, 56 predicted proteins | sample June2015DPH_11_5_FD_184705 | JGI IMG/M metagenome (GOLD analysis project Ga0208937, IMG submission 184705) | Peatland microbial communities from SPRUCE experiment site at the Marcell Experimental Forest, Minnesota, USA - June2015DPH_11_40... | ecosystem: Environmental > Terrestrial > Soil >... | reverse complement strand
GGTCATCGTGATGGGCAAGGAGGCGCGCGACGTCAGCGAGAAGGACGCGCTTTCCTACGTCGCTGGATACGCGACCGGCAACGATTTCAGTGCGCGCGACCTCCAGTTCGAAACCGGCGGCCAGTGGCCAGCCTCACAAAGGAGCTCGACATGAAGCGATCCTTCCTTCTGTTCTCGTTAACGATTTCCGCAGTCTTGTTCTGGGCAGGGTGCTCCAAGGGCCCGGAAAGCAACAGGTTCAAGATCGGAGTCATTACCTCGCTTACCGGCAGCAACGCCGCGTTTGGCCAGGCCCACAAGAACGGCTACACCATTGCTCTGGAAGAGATCAACGCCAGGGGCGGCCTGCTCGGCAAGAAGGTCGAACTCGATTACTACGACGATCAGAGCCGTCCGGACCAAGCGGTGCAGGGCGTCTCGAAACTGGTGGATGCGGACCACGTGCCCATTGTGCTGGGGGCCTACTCCTCGGAGAGCACGCGCGCCATCGTGCCCGTGGTGACCCAGAAGCAGGTTCCGCTCATCATTCCCACCGCGGTTGCAGACAACGTCATGGAGACCAACTCACCGTGGATCTTTCGAATCTGCGCCGGTTCGGGCTCTTACGCAACGGCGACACTGGACTTCCTGAAGAACAATGGCGACCCCAGGAAGCTGGCCATCGTGTATGAGAACACGAACTTCGGCCAAGCGAATAACAAGTCGATGACGGAAGCGGCGAACGCTGCGGGGCTTGACCTGGTGGACACAGAGGCCTACCAGGCCAGTTCGCCGGACTACAAATCGCTGTTGCAGCGGGTGAAGGGCAAGAATCCCGAAGCGATCTACTTCGCATCGTATCTGCTCGATGCCAGCACGCTCATGCGCCAATCGGAACAACTCAATCTGAACCCGAAGTACTACACCTCAGCGGGAACGGGTTTTGCGGCGGCGGAATTTCCTACTCCGGATAAAGGAGCAGGTAAATATGCCGAGTACACGTTCTCGGTTTCGCAGTGGCTGCCCTCGGCCAAGTGGAAGGGTTCGGCGGAATTCGACCAGAAATACTTCGCGCTGGCCGGCTCGCATCCCGCCTATCACGCCATTGAGGCTTACGCAGTGCTGATAGCGGCAGCGGCTGCCATCGACAACGCGAAGTCCGACCAGGCGCAGGCGATTCGCGATGCCATCAAGGAGTTGAACCTCGCGGAGACGCCCTTCGGCCCGGTGAAGTTCGACGCTCGCGGGCAGAACCGGCATCCGGTGCTCGTCACCCAGGTGCAGGGCGGGCAATACAAAGTGGTTTGGCCCCTCGATGCGGCGGAGAGTAAACCCATCATTCCGACGCCCGAGTGGTCGAAGCGAAGATGAGGTTGCGCTCGGCAGGGGAACCGAAGTAAAGTCAGCCGAAGTAAAGTCAGCCCACGCCGGGCTCGGCTGGATGCGTGTGCCCGACTGCAGGCCGAGAAAGTTCTTTACCACAGGGAGCACAGAGGAACACGGTGGGAGGCAGGTTTCCCTGTGTTTTTCTGTGCTCCCTGTGGTAAAGATCTTGAGTTTCAAGACTCGATGGTCAACTGGTTCTATGTCCCGCTGCAAGCGATCCTCAACGGTCTGCTGACCGGTGCGCTCTATGCGCTGATCGGGATGGGTATGGCTCTCATCTTCGGTGTGATGCGCATTGTGAACTTCGCTCATGGGGCGTTTCTGATGATGGGCATGTACGCCACCTACGTGCTGTTTCAGGCGACCGGTGTGAGTCCGTATTACCAATTCCCGCTGGCGGGTGTGCTGTTGTTCTTCGTCGGTTATGCCACTTACATGGGGCTGTTGCGGCCGATCGGCGGACAAGTGGATTTCATGGTGATCCTCTTGACCTTGGGGGTGGCGCTGATTCTGACGGATGGAGCGCAGTTGGTTTTCGGCGCCGACTATCATCAGATCAACATTCCGCTTCTGTCCAAGAACATTCACCTCGGCTCGCAGATCTCCATCAACGCACCCTGGCTGGTATCCTTCGGCATCGCAATGGTGCTGGCCTGCACCCTCTATTGGCTAGTGACCCAGACGATGTTCGGGCGTGCGGCGCGCGCCATTGCCCAGAACCCGTATGCGGCGCCGCTGATGGGAATTAATGTGAACCGGGTGCAGGCCATCGCCTTCGGAATCGGCTCCGCCGCAGCGGGCATTGCCGGGGCCCTGCTGCTTCCGGTCTTTTATCTTTTCCCCGACGTCGGCAGCCAGTTTACGCTGAAGGCTTTCGTGTTGGTGGTGCTGGGAGGCATGGGCTCGATTCAGGGGGCGGCCATTGCCGGCCTGGTGCTGGGCGTCGTCGAGAGCCTCACCAGCCTTTATTGGGGCAACCAGTGGGCCCTGGCGGTGGACTTTGTCTTTTTCATCCTGGTGCTTTCCCTGAAACCGAGCGGAATCTTTGGGAGCCAGCGCGCATGAGAAAATGGCAGGCGCTCATCGCCGCTGTCTTCTTGTTTGCCGCGCTGTTCGTTCCACTCCTGGCACTTACGGATTACACACTGCAAATTCTCTTCCGCGTCTTTCTTTTCGCCGCGCTGGGGCTGGCGTGGAACCTGGTTGGAGGATATGCCGGACAGTTGTCCCTGGGCCACGCCGCCTACTTTGGCGTGGGCGCTTATGGACTGGCGTTATTCTCCAAAGTGGGGATTTCACCGTGGGCATCGGTTTTATTGGGCGTGGGGCTGGCCGTGATCTCGGCGGCGATGATCGGCAAAGTTTCATTTCGCCTGCGCGGCCCGTATTTCGCGCTCTGCACCATTGCCTTCGCCGAAGTGTTGCGGCTGGTGGCCAAGAACCTTCCCAACGTCACCGGCGGCGATGTGGGGGTGCAGGTGCCGCTGTTGTTCCCGCACTCCTCGATCAGGTGTTTCTACTGGTCGGGAGTACTGTTGACCAGCTTCGCCTTGGCGCTTTCGGCGTGGATCGAGCGCTCGCGCTTCGGCTATTACTTGATGGCCATCCGTGAAGACCAGGACACGGCGCTCTCCGTGGGCGTGAACGCCGCGCGCTCGAAACTCTGGGCCCTGCTGATCAGCGCTGCGATTACCGGCCTCGGCGGCGCGCTTTACGCCAGCATGTTTCTTTTTATTGTCCCCGACCAGGTGCTGCCCATGGATATTTCAACGGAGATCGCCATCGTGGCCATGCTGGGCGGCGCCGGCACGTTGATCGGCCCGCTGGTCGGCTCTGTCGTTCTGGAGTGCGCCGCCGAAATCTTCAAGAACATCTTCAAGGAAGCGCACCTGCTGATTTATGGCGTGCTGATTGTGGTGGTGGTGCTGTTCATGCCCGAGGGTATCGTAGGTACGATCGTCAGCAAACTAGCCCTGTTCAAGAAGACGCCATCGGCGCCCTTTGCGGCGCCCGGGCGAGCGACCGCCGAAGAAGAATCCCAAAGGGTGGCCATCGACAAATAGGAACGGTTGAACATGTCGCTTCTTGAAGTCAAGCACGTCAGCAAAAGGTTCGGCGGCCTGAAGGCGATCAACGACGTTTCGTTTTTGGTGAAGCCGGGTGAGGTGACCTTTATTGTCGGTCCCAATGGCGCGGGCAAAACCACTTTGTTCAACCTGATCACGAGTGTTTTTCATGCGGACAGCGGCAGCATCCATTTTGAGGGGCGGGACATTTCGCATTTGACTCCCAACGGGGCGGCGCAGATCGGAATCGGCCGCACTTTTCAACTGGTGAAGCCGCTGCGCAACCTTACCGTGCTGGAAAATGTGATGCTGGGTGCATTCCTTCGCACCTCCAGCCCGTCCAAGGCCGAGAAAGAAGCCACGAAAGTTCTCGCTTTTCTGCAAATGGAGAATGTTGCGCATCTGCCGGCGCGAGGCATGGGATTGCCCACACTGAAGCGTCTGGAAATTGCGCGGGCTTTGGCTACGCAGCCCAAGCTCATCCTGCTGGACGAGGTCGTCGCCGGGATGCCCACTTCGGAGGCCATTAAGCTGGCCCTGCTGCTCAAGAGATTGCCGGAGTGGGGGATCTCCACCATCGGCGGCATTGAGCATGTGATGCAGGTGGTCATGCGGATCGCCGACCGGGTCATCGTGCTCGATCACGGCGTTCTGATCGCAGAAGGCGCGCCGCAAGACGTAGTTCATCGCCCGGAAGTCATCGAAGCCTATCTGGGCAGCAAGTACAAGGAGATTGCTTTGTGAGTGCCGCTCTCCTCGCTATGGACGATGTGCGCGCCAGCTATGGCGATTTTCAGGCGCTGTTCAACATTACCCTCGAGATCCGAACCGGCGAGATTGTGACGCTTATCGGCGCCAATGGAGCGGGCAAGACCACGATTCTGCGCGTCATCTCCGGATTGCTGCGCAGCCAGCACGGGCAGTTGCAGTTTGAAGGGCAGGATATCTCCAAGCTCCCGCCCCATGAGATCGTGATGCGCGGGGTGAGCCATGTTCCCGAAGGGCGGCAACTTTTCCCCCACATGAGTGTCGAGGAGAACCTCGCGCTTGGGGCTTACATTGGACGCGTGCGTCCCAAACTGAAGGACCTCATCAAGGAGCAGTTCGAGTTATTTCCCCGTCTGCAGGAGCGCCGCAGGCAACTGGCAGGCACGCTCTCCGGCGGCGAGCAGCAAATGGTCGCCCTCGCGCGCGGGCTCATGACTGCTCCCAAGCTGCTTCTGCTGGATGAGCCTTCGCTCGGCCTGTCGCCCAAGATCGTGGAGGAAGTTTTTGCCAAGGTGCATCAGATCGGCAAGTCGGGAGTTACGGTGCTGATCGTCGAGCAGAACGTCGTGGACGGGCTCAGCATTTCGGATCGCGGTTACGTCGTGGAGAACGGCGAGATTACCTTGCAGGGAACTCCGAAAGAGTTGCTTGGCAACGAGCAGATTCGGGCGGCGTATTTAGGTCTGTAGTTCGGCGTCAGTTTTCAGCACTGAAAACCCTCACCTCAGAGTCCCGCTGGGCCTCAACCCGCTGCGCGACTGATCGTGTGCAGTCTTGATAGCTCGGAAGCGACCACCGCCTCACCACACCCTGCAAGCCTTCGCCGGCGTCATCGGCTGCCCTACCTTGCAGCCAAACGCCTTTCCGAACTCCGGCATGTTCACGCTGGCCTGCTCGACTCGTCCTCGCTGGCGGTCACCGCCGCGGTTGAGAGAGTCAGTCCGTCGGTAGTGAACGTTGAAGTACATCAAACTGGCGGCCGAACTCGTTCGGGTGAGCCCCGCGAGCGCCGTGGAGGCGGCTCCGGCTTCGTCTTCACGCCCGATGGATTGATCCTCACCAATAGCCACGTCGTGCACGACGCGACACGGATCGAAGTGACGTTGGCGGACGGACGGCGCGCTCCGGCTCGGACGATTGGCGATGATTCGGCGACCGATCTTGCCGTCATTCGAATTTTCGAATTGATGTTTCCGGATTGCAGGCCGTTCCACTGGGAGATTCGCAGCTACTGCGGCCGGGCCAGATGGCGATTGCGATCGGCAATCCGTACGGGTTTCAGTCCACCGTGACGGCGGGCTGCCCACAAAAAAATGTTCGTGAAGTTTTCACATTTTTCTTGCGCCAGTAAGGGTGCTTGAAAACAAGGCCTCAGCAATTCGCTCTCCGACTGTCCTCCGTTCTTCAGCACCTGTGGCTGCTTGCGCGCTGCTGTTACCGGAGGTACTGGAATCCTATACGGACGAGAACGACGGATCGACCGACTGACCGACAAACGAAGCGAGCACGCAATAAGCAGTGAATCCGGAACGAAGCCGTCGTCGATGCTTATGGGCCCGAAGAGCAGGCCATGGGCCGGCATCACTACCTCGAAGACAAACTGTGTTTCCCCTTTCAGGCCAAGTGCATCGCGTCCAAGGTCGTCTCGCCGCTCAGAAAGGGAGAAACCGTCGAAGTCCGGCGCATGGTGCCTGAAGAGGCCTGTGCGGGCGACATGCTCGTGCTAATGCGCTGGCAGAGCCGCAATGTGGCAGTTCCCCTCTCTCAACTGGCCGCCAGGTCGCCCGCGGCGAGGACATAGGTGGTCGCCTTATCGAGCTTGATATTGAAACGCTTGGAAGTAAGGGTAACGGCTCCGTCACTATTGCGCGTGGACTCTACATTTTTCATCAACACGCGGTGTTTCGAAATGCTTGACGCCGGCGAGGGCGGCGCGGGGAGCGTGTCCTTGTCCCTATCACGGCCTGGAAATGGCTGCGAAGCCGGGTTGTTCGGGTCGTAGACGGCCCTATTCCAATTTTTCGGGTTGTGTGCGGCGTCCGGTAGGTCATTCGAGAGATCCTGATTCGTCGGCGTCGCCACGGGGTAATACCACGCGGTCAAGTAAACCTTGATGGGCGCTGATCCATCTTTCCACTGCGCGGAGTCCATGCGAATGGCAAGGCGGGATGGGTTGGTTGCAGACTTCGCCACTGACTCGGTAACTTCTCCGGACAAGATGGCGTCTTGCGGAACTACTACGCCTTCGACCAGGGTGGCGACTACAAGTTTGGCCTGGACCTTGGTTCCGACGGGGGTTTTGCCGGCAGCCACGTTTTGCCGCATGATCACAGGAAACTCAAGCCCTGCCGAGGAACTGGGCGGCGCGGGCGTCTGTTGACTGAGCAGCGCGGCGGAGCCGAGAAGGACAGTTAACACCGCGTGTCCGACGGCGATCGTTTTGCGGAACATCTGCGCCCCCTTTGCTGGTTGACGGACCGGGACAGCGCTTTAGAGTGCGGAAAAATATACCTTATGGAGATACCGGGATTTATGTCATTGTACTCGTCCGATAGATGAGCGTACCGTTCAACGATCCGAACGATGTGTTCAACGGCCAAACTCTCGTATTGATAGTGTTCCTTTCGCACTCTGTGGATGCGGTGGTCCTCGACTACGTCGATGCGTGGCCAAGCAAACCGATGCGAGCAACCTCGTCGGAAAAACCGCTTCAAAAAGTTCATTGCCTCACCGCTTCATTGCGACTTCTCCAGGTATCGAGCCAACGGCTGAAGAATAGTTTGGGCCGACTGTTCAGCAGATGCTGAAGCGTGGATAAGAGAATCTTTGGCGGCTGGGATTTGGAGAGGAAGGTGTCCACCGCCTCCAGCTTGCTCTTCGGCAATGGCCCGTACGCAGATAACAGCATGATCGGGACGTGCCACTTCAAGCGCTTCATCTTCGCGGCAACCACGTCAAAGTCGCTCAAAAGCGAGCGTTTCCAGTCACTTCGCAGATTCGAGCTGCGAGGAATGTGTGGTTTCATGAGGTCTCGCAGAGATCTGTCACTCACAGTTTGCGCACAGGCAGTTCACCAAGGAGTTCAAGCTGGCCGCAGTACGGGGGCTGTGCGTATGACGAAGTGGCGTGTTGATCAACACACTGGTACAGATGCCCAGGTGCTGTATTTGTCAGCTCAGCGACATTCATCCGGACACTGACCCTCCTCGTTGATGTGTTGGCCAGAGTCGGTGGAGCGTTTTGCCGGGCTGATGAGATGAGCGTGTCCGCTCCTTGCGGGCGAGTACATGCTGACAAGTGCCCTTTGGTCTGGTGCAACGAGCTGCGAGTAGTGTCCCCGTGTTGGTAGTGTCTGAAATGTGCGCAATCGCCGAATCCACACGCGCGCAAGCCGGAATCCCCTGCACGATTGGGCTACCGCGTGTTCAAGTCAACATAGTGACCGAAGCTGGAGAGCGCGACCTGGTCATTGCCGGGGATGTAAAAACCAAACTTGCCGAGACTTAAGTTGCTCCCGGGCTGAGTCCAGCGATCTAGAACCACCCAACTCTCTCCTTGCCTGATCTGGTGGGTGATCTCATTCGGTCCCACGCGGATCTGGAGAGTTCGGAAACTCTTCTTGTCACCCTTGTGTGGAACTTTGGTCTCGTCTCCCTTCTGACCGTTTCGGACTACGGCGCGGTAGAAGTTATTGTCGTCCATTTGGAAGAGGACATAGTTGTTGGCGTCGATGCAGTTGAGCACCCACTGCAGGCGGTGCCCCTTGGTGAGCATGGCGGAAAAAGCAAATGTACCTGACGTGGGAGACACGCCGTACATCACGAAGTCGCCGCCCTTATGAACGAACGAACCTTTCTCCTGCTTCCAACCTACAGGGTCGTCCCACTTGGACATGCCGCTGGGCGAGAGAGACAAATCCAAACTCCTGGATTGACCGGCGATGACTTCCACCGTCGACGAGCGAGTGAAGTTGTCGGCAGTTTTCGCTGTGAGAGTATAGGAACCGGCTGACAGACTCCGCGTGTCCCCATTGCTTACCTTCGTCGGAGTCTCGCCCGCTTTGGCGAGGGTCACCTGAGCATCGGCAGGCGTGAACGTAATTCTTAACTCGCCCGGCGCGGCGTCCAATGCCACATCCGCAGCCGCAAGGGATACCGCTGCTCCAACCACGAAGTGTTTCTTGATCTGCTTGGGCTTGAACCGGTCTTTGCGCAGTTCGACGATGTGGTCTCCGGGATTGACTGTTGCCACCGTGAGCGTTCCATCGGGCTGAACCGTTCCAACCAGAGTTTGGTCGATCAGAACTGTGGTTCCCGGAATTCCCCCCTGGATCTTCAGCGAAGCCAAATGGGGGATGGGTTGCAGGTTGAAAATCAGTTTGCCTTGCTCGCCTTCGCGAATCCGGATCCTTTGTTCTGGAACTTCCTGGAATCCGCTCTTGGACACTCGTACAACGTAGTCTTTGAGTTCGAGATTCGGGATGCGCAATTGGCCGCCCTGCGTGAGTTGCTGCTGAAGTTTTCCGTTGAGGAAAACTTTCGCGTTCTCCTCACCGCTAACCACAACGAGCGTGCCCAGATTCTGTCCGGATTCCAGGAAGGTGCTCAGCGTGGGCACCGCTCCCGCGTCAATGTCGAGTTTGTACTGATACTGATCGCTGCCGCGGGTCACGGCTAATTCGTGACGGCCGGCGGAGATGGATGGAAGGTCCAGACCGTCCTGAGGCACATCGAGCGGAGCCTGGCCATCGAGGCTGACTTTGGTGGAAGAATCGCTGGAATATACGTGCAGCCTGTCGGCCATGCTGCCGACAACCACAACCAATACACCATGGGAAACGATGGATCCCTTAACGGCCGGAACCGCTCCCACTTCGGTTGAGAAGGTGAAGGATGCTCCACCTTGTGGGCCATCAACTTTCAGCTTGTGTTCTCCGGCGGGTATCTTGTCGAGAGTCCACTGTCCACCCTGAAATTCCGCGGGCGGCTGATCATCGAATGTCACTTTTCCCGTGCCGGTGTCGGAAGACAGTTTCAGCACCGGTAGCGCCGGCTCGGGAGGCAGCGCCGTCGGGGCCGAGGCGCTAGGAGCCGCTTCGGGGGTCTGGGTGATCGGCGGCGCGTGATGCTTTCGCACGAACAGAAAGATCGCTGCCACCAGGACTATTGCGGCGGCCGAGGCGAGGATAGCCGTTGTGTAACGCTGCGGTGCTCTCGCGGGCTGCTTGAGATTGGAAGATGAAGATGTGGCTTTGGGCGCGCGTGCAGGAGGCTTGGCTGCGGAAGCGGTGACTTGTGCCGGCGGCGGAAGCGGCGGTGCTGGCGAAACCGGCGGCGGAGCGGGCGGGGCGGCAACTACGTCAACCACGGGCGGAGGGACGGGAACATTGCTCGTCCCGGCCGGTGAAGACTCGGTCGGGCTTGCTGGCGGGGAGTGGAACGTCAGGGTCGCGCTTTGGCTCTCGGGCGACTCACTCGAACTTTTTCGGCTCACTTCGGGCAGACCTAGGCGGTGCAGAAGGCCATTCGCGACGGATAGGACTTCACCATCGTTCGAGTACTTGTCCGCCACAGCTCGCACTCGTTCCCCTAAGGCCTGCTTCGACGCGGCATCCGTGGCGGCATCGATTTCACTCTCCATACTTCGCAGCTCTTCCAGGTCGCGGCGGCGCGTTTGGCGGCGCTGGATCTGCAGGTCCCGCTGGACGATCTCCTGAATCTGAATCAACCTGGGCTCGCGTGGATAAACGGACAATCCCTCTTCGATCCGGGATAGGGCCCCGGCCAGATCGGCGGCAGTCTGCAGCTTGCGCGCCTGCGAAACACATTCCTCGATGAAGGTTTCCCGCTTCTGGTCGAGGATCAGGGTCCGAATGGTCTTGGCCATGGGGTGCCCTGGGTTCAAGTCGAGTGCTTCCCGTGCCAGCTTTTCGGCTTCCCGCCAATCGTTTTCCACCGTGGAGCGGGCCTGTTCGACCAAGGCATTGGCCAGAACTGCGCGGGATAGCGGATTGTTTTCATCCAGTTCATAGGCTTCACGCAGCAATTTGATTCCGTCGGCAGGCTTCTGCCGCGCGCACAACTCCTGGCCTTCGGTCATGAGGCGGTGGGCTTCGGTTTTTCGCTTCACGCCATCTTGGGCAAGCTTCTCGAGCTCCGTTAATTCTGCGTCGTTGGGAAATTCGGCTGCTGCTCCTTGCAACAGATCCAGCGCGCGAGCGTAGTCGCTTGAATGCAAACACGTGTCGACTTGTTCGACCAGACGCGTTTTGGATTCGATCCGGACCTGCTGGTCGCGTCTCTTCTGCAGGCGCTCAACTTCGAACGTCAACCCCGGATACTGGCTGTAGATCGTGCGTAGAATTTCCCAATCGTTCAGGGCATCGCCGAACGATCCCTGTTCTTCGTGAAGGTGTGCCCTGGCTACGATCGAGTTGACCAGGTCGCGTTTGTCCTGCGCCAACCGCAACGCGCCTTCAAAATGCGATTCTCCGGGATGCAGATCCAGTGCCTCTCGCAGAATGTTCACGCGCTTGTCCAGGTCCGGTTCAGCCTCTACCTGGCGATCTACGGAAGCAATGAAAGCCGAGAGTTCCTGCCGCTGCTGCTCCTCGATGTCGTATTTGAGAGCCTGGAAGATGGCATTGTTCGGGTACTTGGCCAAATATGCCTGACACGCAACCATGGCCTTGCCAAAGTTGTGCTCGGTGAGGTTTCTCCGCGCCTCGGCATACACAGTGTTCATCGCGTCGTGTTCGGAGCGCACCTCGTTGTAAAAACTCTGATAGGTGGCGCCGCTCTCGCGATTGATAGAATCCGGGGCGCGCCGATCCAGTTCCAGCACCACCCCCAGTTTGGCGAGGGCGCTGCTTACATCGCCCTTTTGCCAGGCGTCCATAGCGGCGCGATGGAGTTTCTCTTTCTCCTGGCGGAGTTTCTTGTATTCCTGTTCCTGGCGGTCGACCTCCGCCAGCAACTGGAGCGCGCGGGCCTCCTTAGGCCGGAGTTGGAGAACATTCTGCAAAGCCTCGCGGGCATGCGCGTAGGCGTTATTGTCGATGTGCTGCCTTGCCAGGCGATACCAGTTGTCGATCTGGCGTTCGCTGCGCCGGTTTTCAATCCTGCTCTTCAGAGCCAACGCTGTGGCATTGTCAGGTTCTATTTGCAGCGCCTCCTGTAACTTCTGGAGAGCTAGCGGATCTTCCTCTTCCTCAAACCGCGCCCGCGCGGCATCGACCAACTGAGAAAGTGTTTTTCGCCGGACGGCGCCGTCGAGTTGTCGGCGCAATGAGCCAATGGAATTGTCCATATGGCCCTCGGCTTCCAGTTCGCCGAGGATCTCTCCGGCAAACTGAAAATCGCCTTCTTCCAGGGCTTTGGTGGCGCGCTGCAGCCGTGGCCGAGTACGCTCTGGATCGAAAAACTCGATGGGCTCGTTCCGCAGTGCTTTGTTGAGCGTGTCGCCGAAATCGCGGGCGCTCGCGAAACGGTGCCAGGATTGCTTGGCCATCGCTTTGTGCAACACGCGGCTGACGGGCTGGCTTATGGTGGAATTCAATTCTGCCGCCAGCGGCGGGATGTGACGGAGAATTGCGTCGACCACTTCATCGGCTCGGGCGCGCTGGAATGGGTTCCGACCAGTCATGGCTTCATAGCAGACCACGCTTAGGGAAAAAATGTCGGACGCCGGGGACAGCGGTTTTAATTCGATCTGCTCGGGGGACATGTAGAGCAGAGTCCCTTTTTGCGCCCGGGTGGTATGGGCATCGGCCATGTGAGCGACGCCGAAGTCGATAATCTTCACCGAGTCGTCTTCCATTACGAAGATATTGCTCGGCTTTAAATCGCGATGTACCAGACCGCGTTCGTGTGCAGCCTGCAGGCCACGGCAGGTCTGGGAAATGATGTCAATCGTGCGCTCCACCGTTAGACGATGGCTGGCCTTGCGGATGAAATATTCCAGCGTGGTGCCGGGGAGTAACGGCATAACGAAGTAGGGCTTCTTTTTGCCCTCTTCTTCAAATTCTCCGATGTCGAAGATCTCAACGATGTTGGGATGGCTCATGGAGGCGAGCACGTCGCATTCCTTGTAGAACAACTGAAGCGAGGCCGGATCGGGAATGTCGAGGATCGTCTTGACCGCTACTTCACGACGCACGACGGTATCGTAGGCCCGGTAGACCAGGCCCATCCCGCCCTGGCCGAGGATCTGCCTGACCTCGTAGCGGCCTGCCAGTTTTCTCGGTGAACCGGGAATCTCCATGGCGCACCCCGGTGTGGGGGCCCTAGCATCTTAATAGATTTGGCCGAAAAGTGAAGCCCTTGGTCCTTTACTAGATTGAAAACCTGCGAGGGACCGTCAGCTGCGAACGATCATCTCCCGCCGTGCTTCAGCGCTTCGCTCGCGGTCCAGAAACGGGCTTCGCGGAACTCTGGGCTGGCTCGCATTCGACGGCACCGCGCTTCCCCCAAAGCGACTTCTGGCCCGGAATGATTTCCAGATAGCCCGTCACTCGGGATCATTCTGTGTTCTGCGCGAAACGGACGTTTCTACCTGCCGGGACGCGGCAGCAACTTAAGCAGCAATGCAATCCCGGCATATCGCCTGGTGATGTACGCATGTTTCTTCTTACGAGAAATAGCATGGAGCATTTGTCGTGCGGCAGTAGTCGCATCAGAGACGCTTCCGGCCCCGGCTCAGGGGCGCCGGAGTAGACTGCCGGCGCAGCACCCCAGCCAGCCAAACGCGGGCTGGCTGGGGCCCCGCTGTCGCCGCCAGTCCACTCCCGTTTCTGGGTGAACTGAATCTCAGATGTGTAGCTTAACTTCCGGTCTCAAACTGTCCCATTTCCGCTGACGGGGGACACTTATCGACGGATTACGGACTGTGACGGGCCATCACCGCACCATGTAACAATTCTCACTCTTTCGATTTGGCGGCGATTTCGCTCTGGTGAGTCGGCTTATGGGGTTACAGCCGGAGCGGCGATGGCATACCGCCTATTATAGGCAGCAGCGCGAGGATTCGCCGAGGGTATGCTCATATACATCGTAGGTCGCGCCGACTGCTGCGGCAACTCTTCTGGAACTGCTACGAAGAACCCGCTAGTATGCTTCACGAACGGTGGACACACAGCTGTTGTTTCACTGAGTGGGGTCAGGCGCGCACGCCAACCGAGTATCATGACGAAGAACAGATATGGTGAACTCCCAATGACGGTGTTGTCGCCCGTTCGTTCGATCTTTCGGGCAGTGGTTTCCACGGTTGTGCCAGAGGCAGAAGAGTTGGGTGAGCCAGGCTGGAGAGAACTCGAGACGCTGGTGGAGACAACTCTCCAAAATCGTCCCCGCGCTGTGCATCGGCAGCTTCGGCTGTTCATTCGCACAATCCAGTGGTTACCCGTATTTCGCTATGGTAGGCGCTTCACTTCTCTCAGCGCAGAACAACGTATGCAGGTTCTCTGTTATCTGCAGGACCATTGTGTCGAAATTATCCGTTGCGGATTCTGGGGTCTGCGAACACTCGCCCTTCTGGGCTATTACGGAAGACCGAAAGGTGTGCAGGCCACCGGGTATGCGGCAGATCCTCGAGGCTGGGAGGCGCTGAGATGACGCGGCGCAGCTACGACGTTGTGATCGTCGGCTCTGGCGCAGGTGGTGGCACTGTGGCTCAGGAGCTGTCTTCCCTGTGCCGGGATGGCGTACGCATCGCCGTGCTCGAAAAGGGCCCCAAGCTCCGCGCTGAAGAGTTTACAGGCCGCGAACTGGAGATGGCCCAGGTCCTGTATGAAGATGGCGGCGGCTTCCTGAATGCCGAGCGAATCATGACGCTGGCATTTGGCAGCACCTACGGTGGCTCGACCGCCGTGTACACGGGAACGTCGCTACTGCCTCCAGAGCACGTTCTGCAGCGATGGAATGTGCCCAACTGCACCTTCGCTGATGTGGAACCGCGGGCGCGAAAATTCATGACTGAAAATAACGTCCACTTTCTCGAAGACAAATGGATCAACGAGAACAATCGACTTTTCGTAGAGGGGTGCCGGCAGTTGGGCTATCGTGCGCAACAGTTTCCTGTGAATCTCAAAGGATGCCGTGGGTCCAGCCTCTGCAACCTTGGCTGTCCTAACCAAGCGAAACGGGGTACCGACCGTGTGCAACTGCCGCGAGCCGAGCGTAACGGGGTGGAGGTCATCACGCGCTGTGAAGTACTCCGCATCGGCGAAAAGACGATTTTTGCGCGGGTCCATGCGAAACCACCCGGCGGGAAGGGCGAGCCTTCCCCTTGGCAGGCGGGAGATTACCAGATTGATGCCAAGGTGATTGTGGTCTGTGCCGGGGCAGTCAATTCTCCTGCACTACTGATGCGTTCCCGCATAGGACGGGGCCTGCCACGGCTTGGACGCGGTTTCACCTGTCATCCCGCAATCATCATGGTTGCCGAGCACGGGCGGGCCATCACTAACTTCGTCGGCCATCCCAAGAGTTTCTACTTGGACCAATTTGCGCAGAGTGATCGCTTCCTGCTGGAAACCTGTATGTACTTCCCCTTTATCACAGCCAAGGCAATGGCAGGCTTTGGAGAGGAACATAGCCGCTTCATGCGTGCTTTTCCACGGCTCCAGATGATCCTTGTGTTGGCTTGTGATGAGGTGAATGCTCACAATCGCGTGACTGTCGACGGTAGTGGCCGTCCCGTAGTTCATTACCGTTGTACTCCAAAAGTGATGCGGGGCCTGGTGCGAGGTGCAATTACGTCAGCCAAGATCTTCTTTGCTGCCGGAGCTGTGCGGGTGCACCTGCCTGTCGCGCGATTCGCCACGATCGAACGCACGGATGTTGAGCGTCTCAATCAAATCGCGGAGCATCCTGACTTCAAGCCCGGAAAGATCTCCATATCAGCTGCGCACCTGCAGGGAGGTTGTGCCATGGGCCGCGGTCCAGCGGATTCTGTCACAGATGGTTTTGGCCGGGTGCATGGAATCCCATGGCTGTTTGTAGCGGATTCGAGCCTCTTTCCCAATTCGCTGGAGATCAATCCCTACCTTACGATCATGGCGTTGGCCGATCGCGTGGCGGAGACAATCCGCAAGGACGTGCACGCACTGTTATGACAATGATGACGGGCAGCGACATGGTGGTCCGTGCGCTGGAGGACGAAGGCATCGCGTTTGCGTTCGGCATTCCAGGTACACACAACATCGAGCTTTACGACTCACTGGCTCGTTCCACGAAAGTGCGCCCGATTCTCGTCACCGACGAGCAGAGCGCTTCCTTCATGGCCGATGGAGTTGCCCGATCCTCAGGCCAGCTTGCCGTGGTGAACGTGGTTCCCGGGGCAGGTTTGACGCACGCACTCTCGGGGATTGCCGAGGCGTATTTGGACGGCATTCCCATGCTGGTGCTCGCTTGCGGCATTCGCCGCGACACTGGAAGGGCCTACCAACTCCACGATGTGGACCAGCTCGGTATTGCGCGGCCAGTTACAAAAGCGCAGTTTCAGGTTGCGCAAGGATCGGAAATCTACATCACTGTCCGCCGCGCCTGCCAAATTGCGCGAAGTGCCCCGACAGGCCCGGTGATTGTCGAGATTCCCGCGGAGCATTACCTCTTCCGCCACGACGCTGAACTGCAAGCACCGAATGCGCCACCGGCACGGCCATCACCCCAACCGGAAGAAGTCGATCGGGCTTGCACAATGCTTGAAGCCAGCCGCCGGCCGCTGCTTTACCTTGGGCTGGGAGCGATGGAGGCGGGGGCCGATCTTGTTGCTCTCGCCGAACGACTTAACGCGCCTGTAGCCACAACCTTCGAAGGCAAGGGCGTATTCAATGAGAAACATCCACTTTGGCTCTGGTGTGGGTTTGGCACTGCTGCGCCACCCTTCGTGCAAAAAATCGCTGCCTCCTGTGACCATACACTCGCAATCGGCTGCCGCTTCTCCGAGGTAGGCACTGGAAGCTATGGCATGCGGCCGCCCGGGAAACTAATTCACGTGGATATCGATCCCTCGGTCTTGGGAAGGAATTATGCGCCAGACTTGGCTGTGGTCTCAGATGCTGCCAGCTTCGTCGCCTCGCTGCTCCCTCTTCTTGCCCACCGATCCGTTGACGAAGGATTGCGACGAGACATCCGCTGTGGCCATGAAGAGGTCTGCAAGGGGTGGGTAGCGCCGGGTAATTCCGAGACCTTGTACCCGCCAGATCTGTTCAACACACTGCAATCGCTGGTGGGCGACGAGGGGATCTACGTGACCGATAGCGGCAATGGAACCTTTCTCGCCGTCGAGTGCTTGCGGCTGCAACGGCCGCGCGCGTTCTTGGCTCCCGTCGATTATTCGTGCATGGGTTATGCAGTGCCGGCAGCGCTGGGGGCTGCACTGGCATGCCCCAAACGTCCCGTGGTTTCTCTGGTTGGTGATGGCGCGTTCCTTATGACTGGCCTGGAACTCCTTACCGCTTCGCAGCTTCACCTACCGGTGATGGTGTTGGTTCTTCGGGACCGCGAGTTGGCTCAGATCGCCCAATTTCAGCAGCTTGCTTTGGGAAGGAAATCCTGCAGCGAACTCCCCGACTATGACTTGGCGGCGATTTGTCGAGGTGTGGGCGTGGAGCACACGGTCTTGCGCCGAAACACCGACATGGAGTCGGTTCTTGGGCAGGCGCTCACCATTACTCGCGCTGGGCGCCCTGTCGTGGTGGAGGTCGCGATCGACTACTCGCAGAAAACGTATTTCACACGTGGTGTGGTGCGCACCAACTTGGGGCGTCTGCCGTGGCCTGACCGCATCCGCTACGTGTTACGGGCATTGGGGCGGAGACTGACGTAGGACTCACCCGCGCAGCCGGACCGAGTCCGGCGGGATTCCACCGCCGAGTCGGCCCCGCCGCCGCTCGCTACCGGCCTTGCGCGGCGCTCCCGACGCTCGGGATTCCGGGGCCAAGACCTTTTCGATTTCTTCCCGCAGCCAGCGGTTTGCCGGATCATTCTCCACACTCTCGTGCCAGTACAAATGGGCTTCGAGACGGGGCGCTTGGAGCGGGAAGGGATGCACCCGGTTTATCAAACCCGTGTTCAAGAGTTGCGCATGCCGCTTCGGCAAGGTCAGCAGCATGTCCGTCTCACTCACCACCATGGAGGCCGGGAAGTTGTGCTGGCTGCGCAGAAACACTTGCCGGCGAAGCCCCCGCCGGCCGAGTTCGACATCGATCAGGCTGGGACCGTGGCGCCGGGAAGAGACCTGAATATGGCGCTGCCCCAGATAAGTATCCAGGTCGAGTTTGTCCGCGATCGCCGGGTGACCCTGGCGGGCGATGACCACGAAGGGTTCATTCAGGAGCCACTGATGCCGAATGCGATCGCTCATCGTCATGGGGATGTCGATGGCCAGATCGACCGAACCACTCGCCAGTTCGGTCTCCAAATCTCTGCGCTTGACCCGCGACGTCGTGATCGACATTCCCGGGGCGGCATGCGTCAGGCGCCGCAGCAAGGGCGGAAGAATCAGGGCTTCGGCGTATTCCCACAACGACAGGTGAAGGTTCCGCCGCGTGTGTTCGGGAACGAAATTGTGACTCGCGCTGAGGTTCGCTTCCAGGATTTGCAGCGCCTGCCGCACTTCCTCAATCATGTTCCGCGTGAACGGCGTCGGCACCATGTGCGGCCCCTGGCGGACGAACAGCGGGTCCTGCAGAAGATCACGCAGTCTCTTCAGCGCATGGCTGATCGCGGGTTGGGTGAGGTTCAGTTGCTGGCCGGCGCGAGTGATGTTGCCCTCGCGATAGATGGCTTCCAGCACAACGAACAGGTTGAGATCGACCTGACTTAAATGCACGCCGCATATATTACAGGATTCATAGGATTCATTAGGAGAATTCTGCAGAAATCGTTAGGCTAGAGTGCCTGCGGGGTGAGCGCTTACCAATGGACTTTTCTCTGTCACCGAGAGCCCAAAGCTATGTCCAGCGCCTCTCGGCGTTCATGCAAGAGCATGTCCTGCCGGCGGAGCCTGAGTATTTCGCGCAACTGCAGAACCTTCCCGACTGGCGCCGCTGGAAGCAGCCTCCGGTTATGGAGACTTTGAAGGCGAAGGCGCGTGCGTCCGGCTTGTGGAACCTGTTCCTCCCCGACCGGGAGTATGGCGTCGGCCTCACCAATGTAGAGTATGCGCCTCTGGCGGAAATCACCGGCCGCTCCTCGATCGCCCCGGAGGTTTTCAACTGCAACGCACCCGACACCGGCAACATGGAAGTGCTGGTGAAGTATGGTTCGGAAGCGCAAAAGCTGCGTTGGCTCACGCCGCTGCTGGCCGGCGAGATTCGTTCCGCGTTCTGCATGACGGAGCCCGACGTGGCCTCTTCGGATGCCACGAACATGCAAGCTACGGCCCTCATCGAGGGGGATCACGTCGTCCTCAACGGCCTGAAATGGTGGAGTTCCGGAGTTGGACATCCCCACTGCCAACTGCTCATCTTCATGGGCATAACCGAGCGCTCGGCCACCAAGTACCAGCGTCATTCCATGGTTCTGGTACCGCTCGACACTCCCGGCGTCAAGATCGAGCGCATGGTACCCGTGTTTGGCTCCTATGATTCGCCCTTCGGTCACGGCGAGGTTAGCTTCACCAATGTCCGGGTACCACTCGACCGCATCATCGCCGGACCGGGCCGTGGTTTCGAAATCGCGCAGGGCCGGCTCGGCCCCGGTCGCATTCATCACTGCATGCGCACGCTGGGAGCTGCCGAACGCGCGCTTGAACTTTTGTGCCGCCGCTCGCTTCATCGCGTGGCCTTCGGCAAACCTCTAGCCGAACTGGGCGCCAACGCCGATGTCATTGCCAACGCCCGCATCATGCTGGAGCAAGCCCGTCTTCTTACCCTCAAGGCCGCCTGGATGCTCGATGAAGTCGGCACCAAAGGCGCCCGCAGCGAAATCTCCCAGATCAAAGTCGCCGTTCCCAACATTGCCCTGGAGATTATCGACCAGGCGATCCAAATGCACGGAGGCGCCGGCGTTTCCGACGATGTTCCTCTGGCCGAACTGTTTGCCACGATCCGCACGCTGCGCATCGCTGACGGGCCCGACGAAGTGCATCGCGCCTTGATTGCCAAACTGGAGCTGCAGAAATACAAATCTAAGAGCGTGGCCTTGGCTTGACTGATGGCAGTTCTCGGTTCTCAGTTCTCAGTTCTCAATTAAGGCGGAGTTCTTCTGAGGCGAGTTGTCTGGTCTTTGCCTATTTACTATAAAGGTATTAACCCGTGTTAACCACTACCCCCCTCCCCCCGGTCTTTTGGAATCATAGGGTTAGAAGGTGTCAAGCCGCCAAAATCTAGAACGCAAAGGACTTATTTGTAAAATATTCCGGAATAAGGACTTAGCTCTAAATCCTATGATTTTTAGGATTCTGGCAGCGAGGCTGGCGTCCCTAACCGCCTCAACTTACGGTTGTCAAAGAGCGCTGAGATTGCTTTGGGGCAGCTTAGAGGGCCGTCTTGGGAGACGGACAGACGTCTGAACTGCCCCAATCAGAGCAATAGTGTCGCACGGGATTGGTGGGGAAGTCTGTGATGCGGCTCACGGATGTTTAGTGATGAAATGAGAAGTCAGATTGCCGAACTGAAATCCAGAAAAACCTCCAACCACAGGGGACGGCAAACCCGCAGGAGACGGCGGACTACCCGGCCCCGCCGCGCCATGTGCACGGCGGAGACGGGGCTGCCTCAGAACGTGAAACGCACGCCGAGTTGGATCTGGCGCTTGGGCAAGGCGGAGGTGAAGGCCAGGGGGGTACTGGAAGTAGCCGTCCCGCCACCCGCAAGGGCTGTGCCGGGTCGAATCCCCTTCACGTTGAACGTTGTGAACCCCGGCTCAAAACCGAAAACAGGGCTTACCTCGTTGTTTACGCTGGCATAGTTTGTCCGGTTCGCGATGTTGAATCCTTCCGCCGTAAACTGCAGGTTCGACTTCTCGCCCAGTTTGTGCCCCCAGGTCAAGCGCATATCGAAGTCGAAGTAGTCGGGGCCCAGACCGGTGTCGCGCGCGGCTCCGATGGGACGTTCGTTGGTGATGTGATTGTCGCCGTTGACCTCTCCTCCGGCGAGCAAATTGAAAGGATGTCCACTGTGCGCCGAGAAAATCGGAGCTAGCTGGAAACCCGACAAGATACTCTGTCTCCAAGGGCTGTCGAGCAGTGCCGCGATTTCCAGTTTATGCCGCTGATCAAACTCGGAAAGACTACGATCCAAGTTTAGGTTCGTCGGATCTTGCGGCCCGTAGTCAGTGTTGTAATCCGTGGACGTGTCAAAGCCCTTGCTCCAGGTGTAATTCCCGAACAAGGTGAAGTTCGCATTGAAGCGCTTTTTGACTTCCACGATAGCACCCTCGTAAAGAGCGTAGGCCTCCGAGCTATATTGGTTGTTCTGGGTCACCGCCGGATTCACAAAACAGGCAAAGGCAGCGGCCGGATTGGCCAGAGTGGGCGCACAGGGCAGGCCCCCAGGCTCTGTGCCGAACAGCGGGTCGGCCAGGGGATTGGTATTCCAGTTGTGATAGGAAACCATCTGGCCATTGGCCAGTGGCAAAGTGGTGACCGGCGCCGTCGGCAGCAGATTGGTATCGATTGCGACCGGGAGTCTCTGCGTATGCGTATAGATTCCGCTCAGAGAAATTGAGAACCCAGGCGTGATCTCGCGTTCAATTCCGAAGGAAGCCTGCTGCGCGATCGGGGGACGAAAGCCCGGCTGGTTCACAAAAAGTGCCTGCGCCGGACCGACGGGACCGCTATTCGTAGGAAAGATGTTAAATGGGGCCAATGAAGCTGGTGGGATGCAGGCATTATTCCCCGGGGTTGGGGTTGTGCACTGAATAAAACCCTGCGCAAAAAGACCAGAGAAAACCTTCTCCGCGCCGTCTACCGCCACCTCGTTCAGCCCACCCGGTGTTATTACGGGAACGGAAAACCCACCGAGCGGATCTACATAAATGGAAATTGGCCGGTTGCAAGGGCTAGAGCCATTGCCGCCGCCGACAAAGGCGACGGGAAACCCGAGCGCGCCCGCGGCCATCCCGCAGGTAGTACCCAGGTTTGCGACCTGGCTCCCTGAGCCGCTGTTCTCGACTGCGGATTTGTTTTTGTTCTCAATCCCCAGGGCCAGGTCGACGTCAGGGATCACGAAGTCGATGGGTCCGTAGAAGATTCCGTAGCCGCCGCGGATCACCGTCTTGTGATTCTTGAAGGGATCCCACGCGAAGGAAATGCGGGGGGCAAAATCCTTTTTATAGGTGGTCAAAGGGGAGTATTGCGAGTCCAGTTCGTAGCGAAGACCGTAGTTCAGAGTGAAGTTGGGCACTATCTTCCAGGAGTCCTGAGCGTATAGCCCGGTCAGCGGCCGGTTGTAATTCCCGACTTGCGGAGTTCCGAAGCCCTGCTGGTAAACCTGAGGCAGCCCAAACGATGCCGATTGCAACGGGTTGACCGCGGCGCCTGCTGCAGTGGTTCCTCCGGGGCAGAGACTCGCCTCTGCGGTCCCGGTGGGAGATAAGCACGGGCTGATCAAAAGACCGGGGAGCGACGCGAACACGAAGCGGCCCGGCATAAAAGTGTGGGATTCGGTGTGATTGCCGCGGAGCAACTCGTAGGCGCCGAACTTAAGGGTGTGATGGCCGCGGATCACGGTAAAATTGTCGGCGAATTCGTAGCGGCGCAGGAGACTGATGTTGGGCAGGAAAATGTTCGTTCCCAGGTTATTGATAAAACCGGGAATCTGGAGACCCACCTGTCCTGGCTCGTTGGGAATTACGTTAAAGCTGTTGTAATCCCACTGCACCCGGGCCTCGTTCTGGGCGGCTGGACTGAACTGGTGATACCAGGCGGCTTGCAGATTGTTATCGTAGTTGTGGACCGAGCTTCCCGCTGAATAAGCGGTCAAAGACTGCACATCCGGCGACTCCTCCAGATCGTGGCCATACCTGTAGCTCAGAGAAAGCTCGTTGTTTGCATTGAGGTGGTGATCCAAGCGGCCCGACGCCAGGTATTGCCGCGAGTCGAAAGGAAAGACTCCACCCTCGTTTTCAAACTGGCTTACGAGGAAGGCATTCAACGCAGTTTGCCCGGGCGTTACGAACGGCGGGTTCGCAATAGGGTTCACCGCCAAGACACTTTGGAGCGCAAAGGCGCAATCAAAGGGGGACAGGGTTACGCCCGTGAAGCAAGTCACGCTCGGCGCCGAGGAAGCCGCCAGCTGTTGGAGAATCGCCTGTTGCGCAAACCTCGGATCACTCTGCGAAAAGGTAGCCGGGGCTGTAAAGGAGGGTCCGGCGAAGATCGAACTGTTCGTCAGAAGGGGAACGGAATTCTGTGAGTTCTGGCGCAGACCTTCGAAAGAAGCAAACAGGAAGGTTTTGTCTTTCTGGATGGGTAAGCCGATGGAGCCGCCGTACTGCTGGCGGCTGAGCGAATTCTTGATCGGATCGCCAACGGCAGTGGTACTGAAGGTTGAGGTTGGCGACAGAGCTGAACTGAAGGCAAATGGGTCGCGGGCATCCATGGATTCGTTGCGGAAAAAACCAAAGAGCGTGCCATGCACATTGTTGGTGCCGGACTTGGTCACAATATTGATCGACGCACCGGAGGCTGCCCCCAGGTCGGCGCCGTAGTTGCTGCGATTGATTTGGAATTCCTGCACATCGTCTTGGCCTACGGTCAGGCGCACGCCACCGGTATCGCCTGAGGTCTCGCCACCGTCTACCGTGATGCTGTTTCCCCGGCCATTGCTGCCGTAGAAAGACAGCCCGCTTTGCGGTGTTTGCTTGACTCTGAAATCCTGGTCCCCCGCCAACCGGGTGGAATCGGAGACTCCGGGCGCGAGCAATGTAAATGTAAGATAATCGCGCCGGTCAACGGGCAGGTCGGCGATGTACTGTTGCGGCATTGTGTCCGCCTGGCTCGACCGTTCAGTTTCCACCACGGGCGGCCGGTCCGTCACCTCGATAATCGTCGCCACCTTTGACGGACTCAGTTTGAAATCGGAGATGACTGTCTGCCCGATGGCGACCGTGACACCTTTTCGAATCTCAGTCGCAAAACCCGGCATTTCCGCACTGATGTCGTAAGTGGCCGGGGGCAGCCCTGCTACTCGGAACTGACCCGTACTATCCGTCATTGCCGTGCGCTTCAGACCGGTCTGTGTATCCACCACATTGACAGTAGCTTTGAGCACAACACCGCCGGAAGAGTCGGTTACAGTCCCAGTGATCCCTCCCGATGAGCCGACGCCCTGAGCGTGAGCCATAAAGGTTGCGAACAGGAAGCAGACGAGAACACACGCGATTGATTTCATAGTGGAGTAGACAAAAGCCCGCTTCCAGGAACGGGCCCAGTAGCGTGAAGCCGCACGACCATCCAGACTGCTCTGTTCAAAACCCATACTCCCCCCTACCTTAGAATTTGTCTGAATCACACAAGAGGCCCGGTCGCCTGCCAGCATCCGACCGCTTCTTCCAACCTGCGGACTGCTTGCCAGGCTGGAATTGTTTTGAGCGAGCTACCCTAGTTTTTGGATCTGATTGAATGCGAACGAACAATTCCCGCCGCTCGTATCGTTTCAGAGCGTAGCATCTTCGCAATGGGCGCGAGCGTATCCGGGTTTGCGAAATTCATCAAATGAATTGTTTTGATGACCAGGTATGCCTGCCGGGAATGGCGACTTGGGCTTGCGTCCGCCCAGGGAATGGCTTATGACCTTCCCCTTTCCGGGCCCGGCTCTCCGCCAGCATGCGACAAAAGAAATGCGAGTATTTCCTTGTGTGCCGCTTGGGTCTGATCGGTAAGAAACAAGTGACTCGCGTGCTCAAGCAGGACGAGTTTTGCGCCGGGAATCCGTCCTGCGATCACCTCCCCGTTGGCGGGGGGCACCAGCGCATCCGACTTTCCATGGATGACCAGTGTCGCCGCCGTGATCTGAGCGATTCGGCTGTAGCCTTCCCATGCCAGGATCCCCTGTAGTTGTGCCATGTGGCCTTCCGGGGAGGGGAGCCAACGCTGGCGCAGGCTGACATCTTGCTCGATTTTCTCCCGCGGCGTGGCCGCGTCATAGATGTAGGGAAGGATGGCTTCTTGCGCTTGCTCCAGCGTCATGCCGCGCACCATCAGCACGTCGACCACGTTGCTCTCCGCGCGCACCGCCGAAGGTCCGCCGGGCGAGGTGCAGCCCAGAATCAACGAGCGCGTCCTCGCCGGATATTGCAGCGCGAATTCTTGCGCAATCATGCCGCCCATCGAAACCCCGAAAACGTGGGCGCTGGAAACGCCGGCGGCATCCAGAACCGCGGCCGCGTCCGATGCCATGGTCGCAATGGAATAAGGCCCGGGGGGCACGTCGCTCAGTCCCACGCCTCGATTGTCGAACGCCACCGTACGGTACCGTTGCGCCAGCGCCGGTCGGGTGCGATACCACATGGCCGACGTATAGCCGAGGCCCATGATCAGCAGAACGGGTTCTCCTTGCCCCTGCTCGTCCCAATAAATCTTTGCCCCTTGATTCTCAATGAATGGCATCAGAGGCCCTCCTTTGGTCAGGCTAGCCCACTTTCAGCATGAGCTTCCCCGAGTTCTCGCTCTTGAAAAGCTTTAGTAGAGTTTCGGGAAAGGTTGCGAGTCCCTCCACAATATCCTCGCGCGATTTCAGCTTGCCCGCCGCCATCCATCCCGCCATTTCCGCGCCGGCTTGCGGATAGCGATCGACATAATCCAACACCAGCGTCCCCTTCATCGTGGCGCGATTCGACAGCAGAGACAGGTAATTGCTTGGCCCTGTAATCGGGCCGGTGTTGTTGTATTGGGAGATCGCCCCGCAGATCACGATCCGGGCGCCCCGCGCGAGTTGCGCCAGCGCCGCATCCAAAATCGCGCCGCCCACGTTGTCAAAATAGACGTCAATGCCCTCCGGGCAATGTTTCCGAAGGCACTTGCTCACGTCTTCGGACTTGTAGTCGATGGCCGCATCGAAGCCCAGCTCATGCGCGATGTAGTGGCACTTCTCCGCTCCTCCTGCGATGCCCCCCACACGGCAGTTCTTGATTTTGGCGATCTGTCCCACCACCGCGCCCACGGCTCCCGCTGCAGCCGAGACCACCACCATCTCCCCCGGCTTCGGCTGGCCCGTTTCGAGAAGCCCGAAATACGCGGTCATGCCCGGCATGCCGAGTACGCTGAGATACGCTGGCAGCGGAGCGGCTCTTGCGTCGACCTTCGTCACTCCCCGGCCGTCGGTCAGCGCGTACTCCTGCACTCCGAACGATCCGGAGACGTGATCACCCACCGCGAAGCGCGGGTTGCGCGATGCCGTCACGATCCCCACCCCCAGCGCCCGCATTAGCTCTCCGATGCCCACCGGCGGCATATACGAACGCGCATCATTGATCCAGATGCGCATCGCCGGATCCAGCGAGATGTACAACAACTGGACCAGCAGTTCGCCTTCCTTCGGTTCCCCGACCGGTTCTTCCGTGTAGGTCCAGTCGCTGCGCTTCGGCATTCCTACCGGACGCGCCGCCAGCAGAAACTTGTGGTTGGTGAGTGCCATGCTGCCTCCTTCGTTGCCAATCCCGCCCCTCAGACCGTATACCGCTCGCTCGCCAGCAGCCGCCGTGCAATCTGGCGCCGCAGTGCGATCGCATTCACCGGATCGTGAGTGGCGTAACCGCGCAAGCGGGAAAGGTCTCGCCGCAGTTCGTCGCCCTGTGCGCAGGCGCTCAGCACCGTTCTCGACGAGAGTTCGATCCTGGCGATGGCATCACGCAAGTACACGGCGCAGACATCCGCAGCATTGACTCCGCCACCGGCCGCCGCCAGTTTCCGGCTGCGCAGCAGGCTCGACTCCATCGCAAACACTTCCATGATGATGTCAGATAGGTTCATGATGATTTCCTGCTGTTGGTCGAGCTGCGCACCATACTTCTGGTGCGCCACTCCCAGCGTCAGCAGGGCGATCTTCTTCGCCTTGTGGACCAGGCTCAGCTCCGCATCGGCGGACGTGCCGGCCGCTGCTGGCGATTCGGTCTCCTGCAGGACGGCGCGGGCGGCTTCGAACAGAGGTAGAAGTCCGCGGGCCGCGCGCTTCAACGGCATGCCCGTGATCACCAACCGGTTGATCTCGCTGGTCCCCTCAAACAGACGGTTAATCCGCGAATCGCGATAGTAGCGCTCCACCGCGTAGTCCTGATGGTATCCGTAGCCGCCGTGGATCTGGACTCCTTCATCGACCACGTAGTCCAGCATCTCGGCGGCGTAGACCTTGACCATCGAGCACTCCGCGGCAAACTCCTCGATGGCCTTCAGCTCTTGGCTAGAAGCGTCGGCGGATTTCGGAGACGCGCCGTGCATTTGATTTTCAATCAGTCCTACCACCCGCCAAGCCATCGACTCCGCCACGAAAATGCGGATCGCCATTTCCGCCAGCTTGTGTTGAATCGCGCCGAACTCTGAGATCGTCGAGCCGAATGCCTTGCGCTGCTTGGCATACTTCAGGGAAATCGCGAGCACGTTTTTCGCGGCTCCGACCGTGGCCGGACCCAGCTTCAGCCGTCCGATGTTCAGGATGTTGAAGGCGATCACGTGCCCGCGCCCAATCTCGCCCAACACGTTTTCCACCGGCACCGGAACGTTGTCGAGATACACGGCGGTAGTGGAGCTGCCGGTGATGCCCATCTTGTGTTCTTCCGCGCCGCTGCTCACGCCGGGAAAATTCCGCTCGACCAGAAACGCGGTGAACTTTTCTCCCCCAACTTTGGCAAACACCGTGAACAAGTCGGCCGCGCCGCCGTTGGTGATCCACATCTTCTGGCCGTTCAACATGTAGTGTTTTCCATCCGGGGAGAGATCGGCCCGCGTCCGCGCCGCCAGCGCATCCGACCCCGCCAGCGGCTCGGTGAGCGCATAGGCGGCGAGCATCTCGACTTTGGCCAGCTTCGGCAAATACTTTCGCTTCTGTTGCTCGTTGCCAAAGTAGACGATCGGCAGCGTGCCGATGCCGGTGTGCGCCGAGTGCCAGCCTCCGTATGAGCCGTCCCGTCCCATGTGTTCGGACGCCACCATCAGCGACGGCAGATCCATTGCCATGCCGCCATACTCCTCCGGGATTGCCATCCCGGTCAGACCCAGTTCCGCCGATTTCCGCAGCACACCGAGCGCGACGCCCGGCTTCTTTTCGCGGATCGCCGGCAGGTTCGGCTCCACTTCATTGGCCCAGAATTCGTCCACCATGTGACCGACGGCGAGATGTTCTTCGCTCAGGTCCTCGGGCGTGAAAATGTCCTGGGGGGCGGACTCTTCGATCAGAAACGCCATTCCCCTTGTCGTTTTGCGCGGGGTGTCTGTTAATGTCGTCATGAAATACTCCTATGCCGCCTTTTGAAATTGAAAATCTAAGCTCTTTGAAACAGTGGGAAGGACGCGAATTTCCCGCGACAGACTGGTTCGTCCTCACGGAGGATCGTATCCAGAAATTTGCCGGCGCCACCGAAGACCGGCAATGGATTCACCTGGACCCGGAGCGCGCCCGGCGCGAATCGCCCTTCGGCGGCAGCGTTGCCCATGGTTTTCTGACTCTTTCGCTGCTGAGTTACTGGCTCAAGCAGGCAATCCATATCCGCTCGGGAATCGCGATGAGCGTCAACTACGGCCTGAATAAGGTTCGTTTTCCCTCCGCCGTTCGCGCCGGTTCGCAGGTTCGCGCTCGCGTCACTCTGCTTTCGGTGAAGGAATCGCCCGAGTTTGTGGACGCCGCCTTCCTCATCCATGTCGAGAGTCCATCCTCCGCCAAGCCCTGCTGCGTCGCCGAGTGGCTGATCCGGTATTACCCGCAGTGAGCTTTGCAGTAAGTGCCCACTCATATCGTCCTGCTTTCTGCGCAATGCCATGAGGCGCGCAGCAAAGCATGGATTCTCTTCGGCATGTCTGCGAAGCGCGCGTCCTGCGTCAATCCCTGGGCGTAGCGGTAGTAGATCTGCTGAATGATGACGGCGACTTTGAAGCGGGCAAACGTCAGATAGAAGATCATGTCGCCGGGATCGCGGCCGGTTGCGGCTGCGTAGCGCTCAACCAACTGCGCCCGCGTCATTGTGCCTGGTAATGTGGTGGGCGCGCTGCGAATTTCCTGTAGCTCTTCTGGATCTTTCGGGTCAGTCCAATACGCCAGGGTCGTGCCCAGGTCCGTCAGCGGGTCCCCTAGCGTGCACATCTCCCAATCCAGAACACCCACGATCTTCGTTGCGTCGTTCGGATCGAGAACGACATTGTCATACTTGTAGTCGTTGTGGATCAGCGCCGTCTCATGGCTGACCGGCATTCGTTCGGTGAGCCAGGCGGAAATGCGTTCGACTTCCGGCAGGTCGTGCGTTTTCGAATTGTGGTAGCGCTCGATCCAGCCCTTGACCTGGCGTTCGAGATAGCCTTGCGGTTTGCCCAAATCAGCCAGGCCGATCGCGGCGTAGTCCAGGCAGTGCAGACGCGCGAGGTTATCGAGGAACGCTTCGCTCAATCGCCGGGCGGTTTCCGGCGGAAAGGGCACGCCAGGAGGCGGATCGCGGCGCACGATCATTCCTCGAATCGGCTCCATCAGGTAGAAGGGCGCATTGAGAATCGAAAGGTCGTCGCAATAGAGGAGCGCTTGCGGCGCAACGGGATAAGCGGGGTGCAGTTTCGACAGCACGCGATACTCGCGCGCCATGTCATGCGCGGACCGCACCTTGCTGCCAAAGGGCGGGCGTCGCAGCACGACTTCCCGGTTACCCACTCGCACCAAGTACGTCAGATTAGAGTGGCCGCTGGGAAATTGTTCGACGGAGACCGGTCCGCTGTCGCCGAAGTGCTCCAGCAGAAACGGCCGCAGCCGGACGAGATCAAGTTCTTCGCCTGCTCTCACCATTCCCGCTTGATCGCAAAGTGCCACCATACTTGCAATTCCTGTATCCGCTACCGGTACGTCAGCAACCCGTCCTCGTCGAGATGCGGGTGCGCATTGAACGTGCTCAGCGTGAAACGCTCGCCCGAAGCTAAGAATTCGCTGAACGAAGCGTTGCGCGACATCCAGGTCAGCCGCAGCGTATCCTCGGCAGACAAATGCAGGGCCCGGCGCATCGCCGCGCCAATCGTTCCCGCCGATGTGAAGATCGCCGCGCTCGCTGCCGGAGGAGTGTCGCGCACCACTTGCGCCAGCCCTCGCTCCACCCGCAAACAGAATTCGTGCCAGGATTCAATGCCTCCTGCTGTAACTTCTCCCGCTACCCACTTGCTAATCACCGCCTCAAACAGCTTCTGAAAAGTCTTGCGCCGGTCACCGGACTCACTGGATTCCCTGGAATCTTCATACGCGCGGTGCAATTCTTTGATCTCGGAATTCACCTGCAGCAGTTGCGGAAGACATTCCCGCAGCACCGCCTCCGCTTGATATTCGTCGAATTCGCTCATGACCACTGTCTCTCGAAAAAAAAGACCGGCGCTGCGATACGCTTCCGCAACGATCCGGGCCGTCTCGAGCTGCCGGACACGTGGGCCCGAATAGACGCCGCCAAAAAACACGCCCCGCCGCGACCAATACTCCCCCAGCAACCTGGCCTGCGTGTCGCCGTTCGCACAGAGCTTGTCATAGTCCCGCTCCAGAAAAGACGCTTGCCCGTGGCGCACCAAGATAATGTGGCTCATGCGCGACAAGCGATCCCGGCAGCAGCTAGGGACGTGAGATTTCTGATCCAACCGCAACCGTCGTGGTTCATGCTCTCCCGTTCTTCTCAGTTCGCGCGCTCGAACAACCCGGCCGCACCCTGCCCGCCGCCTACGCACATGGTGACGACTCCGTAACGCGCCTTGCGCCGCGCCATTTCGTTCGCCAGCGTTCCCACCAGCCGCGACCCAGTCATGCCGAAGGGGTGCCCAATCGAGATCGAACCGCCGTTCACGTTCAGTTTCTCCGGATCGATTCCCAGACGATCGCGGCAGTAGACCACTTGAACCGCAAACGCTTCATTGAGCTCCCAGAGGTCGATGTCACTGAATTTCACGCCGGTGCGCTGCAATAATTTCGGTACCGCGAAGACCGGTCCGATGCCCATTTCGTCGGAATCGCAACCGGTCACCTGGAAACCGCGAAAAACCAGTTTGTAGGAAATGCCGAGCTGGTCCGCGCGCTGCCGCGACATTACCAGCGTGGCCGAAGCGCCGTCGGAAAGCTGCGAGGAATTTCCCGCCGTAACCGTGCCCTGGCCGCTCGTCGGGTCAAAGTGCGGCTTCAGCGACAAGAGACCTTCGAGCGTCGTGTCCGGACGATTGCATTCATCCTTGTCCGCGCACACTTCTTCCTTCGCGATCACTTCGCCGGTCTTCTTATCCAGGTTCGCGCGCACCGCGCGCATGGGAGCGATTTCCCCCTGGAAAAAGCCTTCCCGCTGCGCACGAGCCGTGCGCTGCTGGCTCAGGAGCGAGTACTCGTCTTGCACTTGCCGGCTGATCTTGTAGCGCTTGGCCACGATCTCGGCAGTGTCCCCCATCACCATGTACACGCCCGGCATCTGCTCGAGCAGCCGGGGATTGGGATCGTAGTTGCGTGGAATCAGACTGATGCTCTCCACGCCGCCCCCGATCAACGCGTCGCTGCCTCCACTGACGATCTGGTACGCGGCCAGCGCGATCGACTGCAGACCGGAAGAGCAAAACCGGTTGATGGTGACGCCGCCGGTCGAAGTAGGCAGCCCGGCCAGCATGGCCGAAACTCTCGCGATGTTGTGTCCCTGCGGACCATGGGGCTGTCCGCAGCCCAGGATGACGTCTTCGACTTCGCGCGGATCGAGCTGGGGTGTCTTGCGCAGCACATCCTGGATGCAGTGCGCTGCCAGTTCATCTGGACGCGTCAGGTTGAACGATCCGCGAAATGACTTGGCCAGAGCTGTGCGCGAACTGGCTATGATGACTGCTTCTCTCATGAGGTCTCCTACGTCTTTGTCATACGCACAGCGAGTTTCCCTCTCGGCGGCGTTGTCCCTTGCAGGTTCAGAACCCTACGCGGCCGCAACCTGCTCTTTGTCGAACTCGGCAAAAGTCTTGCCCCCTTCCGCCAAGCGCTGCAGCAGAGGAGCCGGCGCCCAGAGTTCTCCGTGCTGTTTGTGGAATTCGCAAAGTCGCTGGTAGACCTTTTGCAATCCCACCGTGTCGGCATGCCACATCGGCCCGCCGCGATAGGCGGGAAATCCGTAACCGTTGAGATAGATGATGTCGATGTCGACCGCCCGCAGCGCGTATCCCTCTTCGAGAATCCGCGCTCCCTCATTCACCAGCGCATAGATGCAACGATCGACGATCTCCGCGGCGGAGATCTGCCGCTGCGGGATTCCTGCGTCCGCGCTCCACTTCCGCACCAGGGCGGTCACCTCGGGATCCGTGCTCGCGCGCCGGTTTTCGTCGTAGCTGTACCATCCCTTCACCGTTTTCTGGCCGTACCGCCCCATTTCACAAAGACGGTCCTCGGCGAAGGGCTGGCGGATTCCGGGTTTTTCCAGGTGGCGGTACTCCTTGCGAATGCGCCAGCCCACGTCGAGGCCCGCCAGGTCGCCCGTCGCCAGCGGACCCATGGCCATGCCGAAGTCGACGAGCGCCTTGTCCACCGCCTCCACCTCCGCCCCTTCTTCCATCAGAAACTGCGCTTCCCGCCGATACGGTCCAAACATACGGTTGCCGACGAAGCCGCGGCAGTTTCCTACCAGCACGCCGATCTTGCCCAGCTTCTTGGATAGTTGCATGCAGGTGGCAATCACTTCTTTGCTCGACTTCTTTCCGCGCACAATCTCGAGCAACCGCATTACGTTGGCCGGACTGAAGAAGTGCGTTCCGATCACCGCTTCCGGCCGCGACGTGGCCTCGGCGATTTCATCGATATTGAGCGTCGACGTGTTGGTCGCCAGAATCGCTCCTCGCCGGCAGGCGCGGTCCAAGTCCGCAAACACAGTTTTCTTCAGCGCCATGCCTTCGAAAACCGCCTCCACCACCATGTCCACGCCGGAGAACGCATCGTAGTTGAAAACCGGTGTGATCAGTCGCAGACGTTCGTCCACGAATGCCTGGGTGAAACGCCCGCGCTGCACCGAGCTGGCGTAATTCTTCCGGATTTTTTCCATCCCCAGATTGAGCGCCGCCTCATCGACGTCCTTCAGCAGCACCGGAATGCCCGCGTTGGCAAACACCATCGCGATCCCTCCGCCCATCGTTCCGGAGCCGACGATCGCCACCCGCTTCACCGGCATCACCGGAGTTTCCTTGGGTACGTCGGGAATCTTCGCCACTTCGCGCTCGCCAAAGAAAACATGGATGAGCGCTTTCGACTGATCGGAGAAAAGACATTCGGTGAAAAGTTTCGCCTCGGCCTGGCAGCCTTCCTCGAACGACAATTTGGTCGCCGCCTCCACCGCATCGATCGCCGCCAGAGGAGCCTTCATCCCTCGTTGCTTCTTGCCGGCCGCGTCGCGCGCCGCCGCAAAAATCGCCGCGGTCTCCCTAACCGTTCCCAGCTTCTCCGCTCGCTCCCGCGTTTTTGGCGCGGGCTTGCCCGCGACTTCGCGTGCGAAAGCCACCGCCCCGGCGAGCAGGTCCCCGTCGATCAGCCGGTCAATCAGTCCAAGAGTGGCAGCCTCGCGCGCGGAAACTGGCTTGCCCCCGGCACACATTTCGACAGCCTTGGCGACACCTACCAGGCGGGGCAGACGCTGCGTTCCACCGGCGCCGGGAATGATACCCAGATTTACTTCCGCCTGACCCACCTGCGCCGTGGGCGCCGCAACCCGGTAATGGCCGGCCATGGCCAGTTCCAGTCCACCCCCCAACGCGGTCCCGTGGATCGCCATCACCACCGGCTTGCCGCTATCCTCAATGTGAAGCAACAGCGGAAGCAGGCTTCTGCGGGGTCCTCCCAAGGTCATCTTGCCGAATTCCTTGATGTCCGCGCCGGCGACAAAAGTACGGCCGCCGCCGATTACCACCGCCGCCTTGATGGCAGGATCGCCATTCATTTCATCGATCGCCGCCCAGATTCCTTCGGGCACGCCCGGGCTGAGAGCGTTCACCGGCGGGTTGTCGATGGTAAGGATTGCGACGTCATTGTCTTTGCTGACTCTCACGAGGTTGTTCATAGGGCACTCCTATCGCGGAACCGCTGTTCTTCCGCAGTCAGATTCAAATCCATCCAGCTCTCCTCACTACCGCCCGCTCAACCATCCGTACGCATCGTTGTCGGTCCAGCCTGGTACTTCTTGCGCAACTCCCTTTTCAGAACCTTTCCCATCGCGTTCTTGGGCAAGCTCTCGCAAAACTCAATCGATTGCGGACACTTGTAGTGGGCCAGGCGCGAGCGGCAAAACTCGATCAATTCTGCTTCGCTGAGCTTGCGTCCCGGTTTCGCCACCACCACCGCCTTCGGCACCTCACCCCATTTCTGGTCGGCCACGGGGATCACTGCGGCTTCGGAAACGTCAGGGTGCGCCGAAAGCACTTTTTCGACGTCGAGCGACGAAATGTTTTCTCCGCCGCTCACGATCGTGTCCTTCTTGCGATCCACGATCAGGATGTACCCGTTCTCCGCAATCACGGCCATGTCGCCCGTGTGAAACCATCCGCCCCGCAAAGCTTCGGCGGTGGCTTCCGGCTGTTGCCAGTAACCCGCCATCACTCCGTCACTGCGGGCAATGATTTCTCCCAGCGTCACCCCGTCGTGCGCCACGTCCTTGTCTTCCGCGTCAACCACGCGAAGCTCACACCCCGGAAAGGCATAGCCGGTCATGGCCTGCAGCACGTACCGCTCCTCGGGCGCACACTGCATGTCCGGTTTCAGTTCGGCGGTGGCCAGCGAGGGCGCACACTCCGTCAGTCCGTATCCCGAAAAGCATTTGAATCCCAACGTCTGCTCCACGTCCCGGATCAGGGTCGGAGAAGATGCGGCGCCGCCGATCGTGGCCCACTCCACGCTGCTCAGGTCGTACTTGGAACGCGCCGGCGAGTTCACCAGCGCGGCGGCCATAATCGGCACCAGGGTCAGCGCATGCACCCGCTCCCGTTCCACCAGCCGGAATATTTCCTCCGGCACGAAGCGCGAAAGCATGACATGCGTTCCGCCCATGAGCGTGATCGTATGCGCCGCTCCCCAGCCGTTGGCGTGAAACAGAGGGATCGTGTGCAGCAGCACGTGCTCAAAGCGGGTGTGATGGTTCAAAGCGATGCTCAGCGCATGCAGGTACACGTTCCGATGCGTGAGCATCACGCCCTTCGGGCTGGCGCTGGTTCCGCTGGTGTAAAAAAGTTCTGCCACGGAGTTCTCGTCAAACGCCATCAGTTCTTCGCGGTAGGGCGTGGCGGAGACCAGCATCTGCTCGTAGGTTTGATCGGAGAGCCACCCCGCTTGCGGCGTCCCATCGAGCTGACGGAAAGAGCGCACCGTGCGCAGGTCTCGCCGGAACGAATCCACGAGACCAATAAACTCTTGTTCCAGAAACAGCACCGCCGCTCCGGAATCATTCAGAATGTAGGTAAGCTCCGGCGCTGCCAGCCGAAAATTGAGCGGAAGCAAAACGCAGCCCGCTTCCAGAACTCCGTAGTAGGCTTCGAGCAGCCGATGGCAGTTCAGGCTGAGAAACGCCACGCGATCGCCCGCCTTCAGTCCGGCTCCGCGCAACGCTCCTGCCAGGCGCCCCACACGATCGCCAAACTCGGCATAGGTCAACCGCCGGTCCTGACACACCACCGCTGTCTTGCGGGGAAACTGCTGTTCTGAGTAGCGAAGGAAGCGAACCGGCGTCAGGGGAAGATTCATAAAAATTTGCTCTTACCAGGCCGTCTGGCCTCCATCGACGATCAGCACGTGCCCCGTCACGTACGCCGAAGCGTCCGATGCCAGAAACACCGCTGCGCCTTTCAGATCGTGATCGCCGCCGAAGCGGCCCAGCGGGATCTTCGCCAGCAGGGAATCTTTACAGTGCTCGATCACCCAGCCCGACATATGCGTCGGAAACCATCCCGGGGCGATCGCATTCACCTGGATGTTGTGCGGCGCCCACTTGCACGCCAGATCCTTGGTGAACGCAATGACACCGCCTTTGCTCGCGTGGTAGCCGATCGCCTGCAGTTCCGCCGACGCTCCGCCCAAACCCGCCACCGATGCGATGTTGATGATCTTTCCCGACCCCTGCGCGACCATGGCCTTGCCGGCCGCCTGACAAAAAAGGAACGTGCCGGTCAAGTTGGTGGAAAGAACTTTGTCCCACTGCTCCAGCGTCATTTCTTCCACCGAAGCTCCCCACGACACGCCGGCGTTGTTGATCAAAATGTCGACCCGGCCAAACTTTGCCAGCGTCGCGTCCACGACTTCCTGAATCGCCGCCCGCTCTTTGACATCGCATCCCAACGCAAGCGTCTGCACGCCGTGGCTGCGCAACGCTTCCGCCACTTCCTCGCAGCGCTTCTTCTTGCGGGCGCACAGCACCAGATTCGCGCCCATCTCCGCCAGACCCTCGGCCATCTGGCGCCCCAGCCCCATCGAGCCACCCGAAACAATGGCCACACGGCCAGTCAGATCGAAAAGTTGTTTGACATTCACTCCGAGAACGGCCTTTCCGGGCGGCAGCGCCACGCAAAAGTGATAGTTAATATCATATTAGAGCCACTAACGTCAATACACATTTTGCGCGATTTTCAAACCGCTCGCCGGCCGAGAGGGGCCCGGCGCAGTCGCCCCGGAACTACCCCCGCAGGCGGAGCACCACCCGCCCCGAGACCTCGCCGCGGCTCAATTGCCCCAGAACGTCTTGCACCTCGGCGAGCGGGCGCGTGGTCACCTGGCAATAGACGGTCCCGGCTGCCCCCATCGCCAGAACCTCGCGTAGATCTTCCCGTGTGCCCACTGAGGAAGCTTTGATCTGAATCTCGCCAGCCGCCATCAGAATTGCCGGAAACGCGATATCCTGTGCGGGCAATCCCACCGCCAGCAGCGTCCCCGTCGGGCGCACACAATAGAATGCCATGTCGTACGCGGACTTGGCCGCCGAGGTGACCAGGGCAACGTGCACCCCGCCGGAGCCGCGTACTTCCTTAACTACTTTGCTCGTTGCGGCGTTCATCGTGCGGGCCGCGCCTAGCGATTTCGCCAGCGCGAGCTTTTCTTCGGAAATATCGATCGCGGTCACTTCCGCTCCCGCTGCCCGGCCAATCTGGACGGCAATGTGGCCGAGTCCGCCCACGCCGAAAACCGCCAGCCGCTGCCCGGCGCGAATCTTGGCCTGCTTGAGGGCGCGATGAACCGTTACTCCCGCACAAAGCAGCGGCGCCGCTTGCTCGGAGGGAAGCGTGTCGGGAATCTTGACCACGTGGCTGGCGGGAGCCTTCGCATATTCCGCATATCCGCCATCCATCATCACGCCCGTGATGCGCTGCTGCACGCACAGATTCTCGTTGCCCTCGCGGCAAAACTCACATTGCCCGCATGTCCACTGCACCCACGGCACCCCCACCCGTTCTCCCACCCGGACATTCTGGACCGCCGCGCCCCGCTCCACCACCCGGCCTACGATCTCGTGTCCCAGGATCAGCGGTTTCTTTACAATGCCGGCCAATTGCGTCCAGTCGCCTTCGGCCACGTGCAGATCGGAATGACACACACCACAAACCTCCACCTCGATCAGGACGTCGTCCGCGCCAGCTTCCGGCCGGGCCACCTCTTCCAGCGATAACGGTGTCTTGAATGCGTGCAGAACGGCGGCCTTCATCGTGTTCTCCTCTCTAACAGGTATGAATCACCAACAAAGAAGTGCTGGCGCGATCCCGGAAAACCTTACGGCCGGATGCCGCGCAAGAAAAACTCCACCGCGCTCCGCACTCGGTCGGTGAGCTTATGCGGCCCGGTCAGATCCACCGCCCATTGCCGCACCACCGTGTTGTAGAGCCCTTCCATGAACTCCGCCAGATGCACGACCGGAAACGCGCGCGTCACTTCGCCTCGCTTCTGCCCCTGCGTCAGAATTTCCCGCAGCAGGCTGGCGGCAGCCTCCTCGTGCCCCCGCAGTTCCGCGGATCGCACCGGATCCATGGCGCCCGACAACACCACCGCATGCCACAGTTGCCGGTCGGATTCCACCTCCCGCGCCATGGTTACGTATAGCCGTCGCAAACGCTCGCCCGTCCCCGCCTTGCTCGAAAGCTCCGAACGCAGCCTCTCGCAAATACAGGCATACCCGCGTTCTCCTACCTCGCGCAGAACCGCGTCCTTACTGGGAAAATACCGGAAAAAGGTGGGCTGGCTGATTTCGAGCATTTGCACGATGTCGTCGATCCGGGTGTCCTCGTATCCGTGCTTGCGAAACAACTTGATCGAGGTATCGATAATCTGCTGCCGCAAGCGCGCCTTCTTCCGCTCCCGAAGCCCGACCTCGGGCTGCTCTCCAACTGTCTCTGCGGCCGCACTCCGTGTCGCGAGCGCACCAGCCATGGTCTCTTCCTCCTGCATCGATTACCGGCACGTCCCCAACCGCAACGTCAGTAAAACGTGAGAGTAACTATAACAAAATAGCGACTAACGTCAAGTTGTCGAAAAGAGCGTTCTGCTGGTAAATCCAGTGGGTAACGAAAATGTCCGGGTCACCCTCGTTGTTCCAGTCGTCGATGGCAATCCCCGTGTTCTGGTGGAGGCCAACGGCACCGACAATGCGAGCGCCGTCAGAACTGAACTCTCGAATGGCCTCGTCCCTGGTGCTTTTTTAGGCGGCCCTGAGGAAGCACGATACACATCTGACCGCCTGCGTTGAGGAACTCTAGATTTCGTTCGATGAAGTGGCACTACGACACGTTCAAGGACCCACTGGCGAGATCGAGCCCTGACCGATGCGTTCGTGAGGTTCGCGCTGAAACCCGATGGGACAATCGAGCAGATGAAAAATGGCGGCGGTTTCGCGTCTGCCCGATTTCAGTTTCGATTGGTACCTGCGGTTCACGCCGGTTTCGAAAAAGTCGGACCAGAACTGTGCAACGCGGGTACCGACAGCAAGCAGTTCGAAGAGCTGACAACTTGCAACCCGGGCGGCAGCGATTCCCCGAAGCTGCGGACCGCGTCCGCCCGTTCGGGCGGGACGTACTTTGACAGAAGCTGGATGGTTTCTTCGGCAATCCCAAGCGCCATCAGGCGGGAGATTGCCTGCTCGCGAATTGCATCATCGATGTCACGCGAGCGATCGTCGGTGCGCCGCGCGAGCAGTACGATGGCGGAAGCCGTTACCGCCGTGAACTTGGATGAGTCCAGCAGGGCTTTCAGCCACTCGCCGGCAATTTCAGCCGCCACTACAGAGTGCAGCGGCCCATACAGCGGAATGCGGGCGCCCAGCCGGCCGAGCGACCACAGCCAAATTGCATCTCCAGGTTCTTTTCCGATCTTCGCCACCAGCTCATGGCCAAGCAAAGCACGGGTGCTGGCGAGCAGGTGCTCAAGGCTCGCAAACAGGCGCCACTCCTCGTACTCGAGTTGCCGGTTCACGCGGCCCTTCTTCTTGCGGCCGGCACGGCTAGAATGCTTGCGATAGAGCGCTTGCTGTTCGCTGGCATTGATGCCGCCGGCGATCCGACGCAACAGCACCAGCATTTCGACCTGACATTGCAGACCGTCCGCAAAGACGAGTTCGTTCGACGCGATTGTTCGCAGGTCGTTAACGCGCCCAGCATCACCCGGTACACCGAACCCCGGCCGCAAACAGAAGCCGGATAGATTGAGCCAACGCACCTCATGGCGCGGAGACTTTTTGCGTCCGGCGGCAACCTCGATGAGCACATCGCCGAACCGGCGAATGGCCGAGATGGGCCACGAGTCTCTCTTCGCGCCAAGCGCCGCTTCCATTTGGCTGACAAGATTCTCGGGCGCCAGAGTGTCGCCATCACCAGAGCCGCCAAAAACACTGCGGATCAGTTGCGCAGCGGCTTCGACAGTTGCATCGGAAGTCGCAACGGCCGATGAACGTGCCGGCACGGGCTGTGGTTTCGCCGTATCGAGTTGCTGCGCTTGTGCCTCTTCGCCGCGCAGTTCGAATTGCAGCCGCCAGCGATGCGGCGTGTCCCGCGATTCACACCAGAGTTCGAGCGTGCCAACCTCCGTGAAACTGGCTCTGAGACCTACAATCAGGTACACGTCGCGCATTTTCTTGCCGTAGCGCAACAAGGTCACTAGCGGAGCATGGCGATGCACGTTCGCTTCGTCCAATGCAGCGACTTCGCCGTGCGCATCGTGCCGTGTGCGCGAACTGTACAGCGTGAACGACACCGGGCGGTTAGCCAGCACCGAGAATTCGCGGTTGAGTAGCGGGAGTGTCGTGCCCTCTTCGACCCCGGCAGGCAATACACAGATGCCCCGCAGACCGTCGTCCGAGCGCCACCCGATGTAGTACGTGCACGCGCTGCCGGCACGGATGCGCAAACCGATGCCGCGTCGCACGCGGCCGTAGTAAGCGGCACCCCGAGCAACCGCACTATCTACCGCTTCGTTGTTGAGGAGCTTGGGCCTCCAGCCGCTTTGGGCTCCATCGAACCAGGAGGAAATTGCCTCGACAATCCTCTCGCGAGTCACCGCTGGCGCACAGAAGCCGCCATTGAAGAGCACGGCGTTGGGTCGAGCCATTCGCTGATTTGCAGAATCTCGGTTTGCAGATCGGTGGTTTGCAGACGAATGGTTTGCCGACGAACCGTTCATGGCGACCGCCGCTTGCGTCAGAAATGCGGCAAGGTGCCTGGTGATGGCGGGATCGCTGGCGTAGGGCAGGCCGAGTTCGCGCAACCCTGTTGGCCGGCCATGCGCCGGCATCTCATCAGACGCAGTGATTGGCAAGAACCCGGCCGTCAGAATCTGCAGGACTTCCTCGCGCGTCAGGTCAACGCTGAGCGCCTGTCCGACGACGGCACGGCCGCTGCCCAGGACCGTGACCGGCACGCGCGACAGTTCCGAGGACGAATCACTCAGCAGTCGCTCTTTCGCGGCGCAGCAGGCCCGGCGTAACGCATAACGCTGTCGCAGCGTGAGCGGGATGTCTTTGAGCTTGTCTTTCACGAGTTTGTCTTCCACGCGGCGGGCCAGGGCGAAATCGAGATTGTCGCCGCCGAGCAAAAGGTGCTCGCCGATGGCGGTTCGCTCAAACTGCAACTCGCCGTTGAGCAAGCGAGCTCGCACCAGGCTGAAGTCGGTCGTGCCGCCGCCGATGTCGCAGATCAGAATCAGTTCGCCATCGCGGAGGTCTTCGCCGTTCCCACCACGTGCCAGATACGGTCGCGAGGATGCGCCACCTGCCTGCGCGTCTCGATTCGCCGCGATCTTAACCGCGATCCACGCGTAAAACGCGGCCAACGGTTCTTCGAGCAGAGTGAGTTTGTCGAGTCCGGCACGGCGGGCGGCTTCGACCGTCAGTTCACGCGCTTCCTCATCGAACGAAGCGGGCACGGTGAGGACGATTTCCTGATGCTCAAAACGCGTTTCTGCATCAGTCCCAATGGCGCCGTTCCAGGCGTCGCGCAGATGCATGAGGTAGCGCGCGGACGCTTCGACCGGGGAAATCATGGGCTGCGGCGGTTCAGCTTGCGCCGGCAGGATCTTGGCGCGGCGATCCACGCCAGCATAGGAAAGCCACGATTTGGCCGATGACACTTGGCGGCTCGGTACAAGCGCTCCCTGTTCGCGCGCGAGCACACCTGTGACCATTGGCGGATTCTCATCCCACGTGGCGCTCACGGCCCCGGCAGACAACTCACCTTCGGTGGGGAAGTAAAGAAAAGAAGGAAGTGCGGGGAGCGTGAGGACTTCCCCATGTCCCACCAACTGCGGCACGGGGAACACACTTATAGGGGAGCCCGCATCAACGACTTCCTGAGTATCGATGTACGTATCGATGTACGCGACGACAGAGTTTGTCGTGCCCAGATCGATGCCGATCAGATAACGAGAAGGCACCGACGACCTCACCTCCCGGTCTTTTCGCGAATGTTCAGCTCCAGCTTCCAGCGCTGCGTGCCGTCGCGGGATACGCACCAGACCTCGAGGGTGCCGAGTTCGGTAACGCGAGTCTCGATCCGCACCGGTACAACGGTTCCCTGCTGGCCATCCAGTTTGAGGGTGACCTCCAGCGGGCTGAGTTCCTCGATATCGGCGCCCCAATCTTCCAGCAGGCTGCCGGCGTGGTCCTGCTTACGGACGCTGGAACTTAGGAAACGAAACTGGGCTGGTTCGCCGACGACGAGGCCAAACTCCCGGTCGGGAATCGTGGCCTCGGTGCCCTCCTCCATGCCAAAGGGAACGACACAGAGCGCCTTGAGCGGAGCTTCCATGCCGGGCACTGCAGGCATTGCGCTTTCAATTCCGATGTAGTACGTGCGCGAGGCGCCACTGCGGATACGCACCCCGCGACCGCGACGCGCTTTCCCGTAATAGGCCGCGCCGCGCGCAACGGCGTGCTCCAGGTCGGGAGCTTCCAGGATTTGCTCTGCCCCGAGCGCGTCGAATCCTTCGTGTCGCAACCAGCTGTTCAGCACCTCGACCACCCGGTCGCGCAGCACCGTCGCTTTCATCACTCCGCCGTTGAACAGGATGTGCGTGGGACATGCCAGTCCGCTCGGGCCGCGCCGGATGCCCGCCGCCTCGGGACTGTTGCGAACTTGCTCCGACAGAAACCGCGCCAGGTGCTTGGTGATAGCTGGATCGGCCGCGTACGGCAGGCCCAACTCCTGAAAGCCAACACGGCGTTGCCGCGCAGGTAACTCGCCGCTCGCGACTTTGGGGAAGAATCCTTCAACCAGGACCTGGTCGAGGTCTTCGCGCGCCAGCTCCGTCTTGATGGTGCCGCCGACGAGCTTCGTCCCCTTGCCCAGCAACGTGATTGGACGCTTCTGCGTCTTGGGCGATTCGAACAGTTTTTCCTTTTCCATGCGGCATTGATGCCACAGGCCGTGCAACTGCCAGGTATCGATGCGGTTGCCCGAGGCTTCAAGGCGCTGTTGCAGAACGCGCGCCAGCGCCAAGTCCATGTTGTCGCCGCCCAGTAGGATGTGGTCGCCAACGGCGACGCGCTTCAGCGTCAGGTCGCCGTCCTCTTCGGAAACCACGATGAGGCTGAGATCCGTGGTGCCGCCGCCGACGTCGCACACGAGAACGAGGTCGCCGACTTTGATTCGGCGGCGCCAGGCATCACCCTGGCTTTCAAGCCACGCGTAAAAGGCTGCCAGGGGCTCTTCCAGCAACGTGACATGCTGAAAACCGGCCTGTTCGGCGGCGCGCCTGGTCAACTCGCGGGCTTCTTCGTCGAACGAAGCGGGCACCGTGAGCAGCACCTCCTGTTCCGCAAGAGCGAGTTGCTCCCCTGCCTCGCCGCTGTCCCACACGGTGCGCAAGTACCGCAAGAACTGCGATGACGCTTCGACCGGCGAGAGCTTGGGCACCTCCTCAGGCGCTTGCCAGGGCAAGATCGGCGCAGTGCGGTTCACCCCAGCATAAGAAAGCCAGGATTTGGCGGAGGCGACCAGGCGGGCTGGACTCTCCGCGCCGCGCTTGCGCGCCAGTTCGCCGATCACGAGCTTCGGCTCGGGTTCCCATGGCAAGGCGAGGCTGCCCTTAGGAAAATCGAATTCACCCGGGATGTAGAGAAACGACGGCAGCAACGTGCGTTCCGCCACTTCGTTCGGATTCACCAGCTGCGGAATGCTGCGCACCTCGATGCGGCTTTCCTCTTCGGCAGCAGTGGCGTCGCAGCGCGCCAGCGCCGAATTTGTGGTCCCGAGGTCGATGCCAACGATGTATTTGGCCGCCAACGAAAATCTCCTTTTCAAACTCAACATCTATTGCGTAGATGTGGATCAGCCGTTATGAAAGTTCGACCTCAGCCGGCGCAACCACCATCCTGCCGGCGCCCTGCGGCAACGGGGGCAGATTCACTTCCTTCACGCGCCAGCCTTTGTGTCGTAACACGCCGCGAAGTGGCGGCTCTCCCGCCACGTTGCCGATCAATTTGATGGCGGCCAGGTCAAAACCCGCTGGCACCGTCACCGGTTGATCCTCTTCGGAGTTCAGAATCGGCTCCAGTTTTACATAATGGTCGAGCACCTGTCGGCAAGTGTCGTGGATTGTGCGGACAGCGGCTCCAAGCTGCGCGTCGGGATAGGCGGAGATGTTCTCCGCCAGGAAATCGATGAGCCGCCCATCGCGTTGCAGCAGTGCAAGCATCTGCACGGCGCGATCGAACGCTTCCGCGGCTGGCCGTTGAACTTCCTTCAGACGAGAGACGGGAGGTGCAGCAACTGCTGGCGCCTGCGGAACCGGAACGGCAGGCTTGACCAGCTTCTGTGCGATGTCGTTGGGAATGTCAGCGTGGAACAGGATTGAAAAGAAACACCGAAAGGCAAAAGCTACTCGTTCCCAGAATCCGTTCATAGCCACTCCGATGATTAGAAATCCAATGATCAGAAATCCAACGAATTAGAATAATTCACCGCCACTTGCGCGCGCCGAGTTCGGAGATAATCCGAGCGGTCCGTATGCATCATACCAATACGGTCAGACGATTCGTAATCGCAGGCGGCAGGCTGAGCGACAGTCGTTATTTGATGCGCTAGTCGAGGGGGACGGCGCTTTTTGTGGTGTGCTTCGCCTGACCCTTGTTTGCCTGCCTGTCAAAACGGTTGAGATAAAGTTTCAGGCATGGAGAGCTATCGTCTGTTCCGGAAGATCGCGGCTGGAGAAATCGCCGGCGCCGGCGTGACCGAGACTCTGCGACCTCACAATGGGCCCACGTCGGTACCACCCCATTACAATCGGGAATTTTCGGCCCCAGCGGGACCCTGAGGTGAGGGTTTTCAGTGCTGAAAACTGACGCCGAACTACAGACCTAAATACGCCACCCGAATCTGCTCGTTGCCGAGCAACTCTTTCGGAGTTCCCTGCAAGGTAATCTCGCCGTTCTCCACGACGTAACCGCGATCTGAAATGCTGAGCCCGTCCACGACGTTCTGCTCGACGATCAACACCGTGACCCCCGACTTGCCGACCTGATGCACCTTGGCGAAAACTTCCTCGACGATCTTGGGCGACAGGCCGAGCGAAGGAGATCCCCCACGCCGGCAATCGCAACACTTCCGCGAAGGCAATGGTACAGAGCGCGAAATACGGGCCGCGCAGGCGAAATGAAACTTTGCCGATCAGCGCCGCACAGCGAAACCGCTCCCGCTCTTAGAGTCCAAGGTACGCTCGCCGCACTTCATCCATTCTGGCGACGTCGTCCGACTTGCCACGGATGCTGATTCGACCTTCGGCAAACACGTAGGTGTAGTCGCTTATTGCCAGTGCGAGGTGCACATTCTGTTCCACCAGGACGATGGTGAGCCCTTGTTTCCGCAGCGCACCCAAAGTCAGGAAGAGTTGTTGCGCCAGCACCGGTGCCAGACCGAGCGAGAGCTCGTCGATCATCAGCACCTCCGGCTCCTGCATCAAGCCGCGGCCCATGGCCAGCATCTGCTGCTCTCCGCCGGAGAGGGTGGAAGACTTCTGCTGGCGGCGTTCTTTCAGGCGCGGGAACAGTGCGTAGACGCGTTCCAGGTTCTGTTTCTCTCGCTTGCGGGCCCGCTTCGAGTACCCGCCCATCTCCAGGTTCTCCTCTACTGACATGTCCGGAAAAAGCTGTCGGCCCTCCGGCACCAGCACCAGGCCGCGATTAGCTTTGGCATGAGGTGGGAGCCGTGTGACGTCTTCTCCTTGCAGCAGGACGCTGCCTTTCCAGGCACGCAGGCTGCCCATGATGGCGCGCAGCGTGGTGGTCTTGCCGGCGCCATTCGTTCCGATGATCGTGGTTAACTTCCCGCGCGCAACCTCAAGCGAAATGCCCCACAGGACCTGCACTTCGCCGTATCCAGACTCGAGGTTCTCTAGTTGAAGGGCCAGGTCCATCATTCCATCCTTGTCAATTTGTCAACGATATCGGGAAAGCCCAAGTAGGCTTCGACGACATCCGAATTGTGTACCACCTCATCCGGCTTGCCTTCCGCCAGCTTGCGGCCCAAGTTCAGCACCACGATGCGATCGGAAAGACTCATGATCGCCTGCATCAGGTGCTCGATCATGAGCACCGAGATCCCGCTGTCACGAATTTTGCGAACCAATTCGATCATGGCCGCAACTTCGGTGGGATTCAGTCCCGCCAGCACCTCGTCCAGCAACAGGAGCTTGGGTTTCGCCGCCAGCGCCCGTGCTATTTCCAGGCGTTTCTTGCCGGCGATGGTCAGTGAGCGCGCCATCATGTCGGTGCGCTCCAATCCAACCCGCTGCAGCACTTCGGAAGCAACCTTGCGTGCGGCGCCCATATCGAGATATTCACGACCGAAGCATGCACCCACCGTGACGTTGTCCAGCACCGTAAGGTCGTTCAAGGGCTTCACGATCTGGTGGGTGCGCGCCAAGCCGAGGTGAACCACCTGGTCCGGCGAACAGCGGGTAATGTCTTTTCCCGCAAAGGTGATGGTTCCCTGGTTGGCCTTGTAGACCCCATTCACGACATTGAACAAGGTTGTTTTGCCGGCCCCGTTTGGACCGATCAGCCCCAGGATCTCACCCTCATCGATGCTGAAACTGACGTCAGAAACCGCCACCAGCCCGCCGAAACGCTTGCTGACGCCGCGCACTTCGAGGATGGTGTTCATTCGATCACCTTGCGCGCGCGCGGCACCAGGCGATACACCCAGCCAATCAAGCCGCCAGGCGCGAACAGCACCACCATCAGCAGCAGTCCGCCGGCGATCACCAGGTGAAAGTTGGAAAGGACGGGAGAAGTGAGCAGGTAGGAGCGAAGTCTCTCGTAAAGGCTCCCGCCCAGAGCCGCGCCGATGACTGAGCCTTGGCCGCCGAGCATCAGCATTACGATGCCTTCCAGCGACAGCATGTACTCGAAGGCGATCGAGGGATCGATCATGCCATTCTTGAAAAACATCAGCGCGCCAGCGACCGCAGGCAGAAATGCGGACACGCTGTAGATGATCGCCTTGTACATGGTGGCGTTGACGCCCAGCACCACGGCGGCATCCTCATCCTCGCGGATGGCGAACAGGCCCAGTCCAAACTTGGAATTCTTAATCGCCAGACTCACGATCATTGACAGGGTCATGACCGCAATGATCAGGAAGTAGGTGATCCAGAGAGCGTGCCTGGCGCCCCCCAGAGACTGGTAGGAGTTGAACGAGAGGTACATTCCAGTCGATCTGCCCCACGGATCGAAGTTGGAAACAAACGCCTGTACGGCTTGGAGAATGCCAATGGTGGCCAGGGCAAAATAGGCCCCACGCAAGCGCAAAATGGCCAATCCGAACAAGAACGCGCAGACACTGACCACCACACCGGCCACCAGCGCCGACAGCACCAGATTCCAGCCGCGCGCCGTCGTCAGGTAAAGTCCCACGTAACCGCCCAGTCCGTAAAAGACGATGTGGCCGAAGTTCACGTAGCCGGTGTAGCCGATCATCAGGTTCAAGTTGCTGGCCAGGATGATGGCGATGGCGATGAGGATGAGATCTTCACGCAAGGAAACGTTGTTCCCGTGCACCGGCGCGTAAATGAACCCGGCGGCGACGAGCAGAATAATCCAGAAGAAGGGCCGGCGCAGTATCATGCCGCTGCCCTCTTCCCGAAGATGCCCTGCGGGAACGCGACCAGCACCACCACAAACAGCCCAAACTCGATCAGCGGAATCCAACTGACGGCGATGAACGGCGTGACCACTCCCTCCAGCAAACCCAGGAGCACTCCAGCGACCAAGGCTCCGAACGGCTTGCCCAGTCCCGCCAGAATGGTCACCACGAAACTTTTCAACTGGTACACCCCGCCAGACAGAATGGTGAAGGGGAACAAGGTGGAGACCAGTGCCCCGGAGGTGCACGCCAGAGCGATGCCGATCGCAAAAGCGATACTCAGCACCACAGTCGAGGAGATGCCCATCAACTCGGCGGCTTCGCGGTTATCGGCGACGGCGCGGATGGCTTTGCCCGTACGTGTGTGATAGAGGAACAATTGCAGCGCCAGGGCGATGACCACCGCAGAGATGGCGGCGGCGATGTGGTTCCCTGTGAAAGTGTAGGCTCCGACGGTGATGCCGGGCAGAACGAAGTTGACGTTGTACGGACTGGTGCTCCACACCGCTGTGCCGATGCCGATGACCATCATGTTCACCGCGAACGTGGAGAGCAGGCTCATCAACATGGAGCGGCCCACCACCCAGTGCACCGCCATCCAGTAGACAACAAGTCCGATGATCAAGCCGGCCCCGATGGTGGGCAGCAACAACACGTAAGCGTTGATCTTCAAGGCGGCGAACAGCAGATACATGCAGAACATGCCCAGCGCGATCATGGAGCCGTGAGTAAGATTGATGACATCCATCACTCCCCAAATCAGACTCAAACCCATCGCCGCGAGTCCGTACACCGCTCCGACGAGCAGGCCGTCGATCATGGAAGCTAAAACGCCCGACATATCTCACCCCCAGCGTTCCTGGCTTTCGATGCCCGCATGACTAATGCCCGCCCACCACAATCCCCAGAGTTGTCAATCCGCGTCTGCTTGGGGTGAAAACAGCAGATTCCCCGCTTCGCTCCGGATAACAATCGACGAGGGATTAGGGAACTCGCCCTCAGTGGATTGGGTACATCAGGTTGGCGCTCTTGCCTGCCAGTGGCCATACAACTTCTTTTACCAGTTTGCCGGACTTGTCCTTCTGCCATTGCGCCAGAACCATGGAATGGCCCACCTGCAAGCCGTGTTCGTTGGCGGCGGTCGAGAATTTGGTCCGACCGTAGAAGGTGGTGACATCGTTGGCGTTCAGCGCCTCCGCCACCTTGGCCGAGTCAATCCCGCCAGCCTGTTCGACGGCGCGCTGCAGGATCAGCCCGCACGCGTAGCCACCGGCGGACTCGTAGCTGGGCGGCGCATTGTATTTCGCGGTATACGCCTTGGCGAAATCGGCGCCGCTCGGCCCGTACTGCGCCTTAAACGCCGACTGCGGTTCCCACTGTGACGGTACCATGACGCCCAGCGCCGCATCGCCCAGTTCGACCCACTGCGGGCTGTCTGGCGCCACCAGCAACGTCAGCATCTTCAGAGGAACTTTGTGGCCGTAGAGCTGCCGGGCCAGCGTCGATCCGTCAGCATAGTGGCCGCCGCCCAGAAGCACGGTCGCCTTGGACGCAATCGCCTTGTCGATGATGGCGCTGAAGTCGGTGGTGTTGGGAGCATAGGCTTCACTGAACGCTATGTTGAACCCGAGCTGCTGCGCATAGGCCTTGGCTGGGGTCACTACCGCTACCGAGAACGAGGAGTCCTCGTAGACGAAAGCGACAGTGGCTTTGGGGTCCTTGGTCTTCAGAGCATCGAGGGCAACCTTCAGATATTCGGGAGCGGGCGCGAACATCTGGAACAGGTACTGGTTGCCCAGAGTGTAGGTTTTTGGTTCGGCCGCACCGGTGGTGAGCATGATCTTGCCATACTGCTCCGTCACTACCGCGGCGGTGGCGGTAAGCGGGGACGAGTAGGGACTGAACAGGAAGTCCGCCTTGTCCTCCAGGATCATGCGGCTGTAGAGTTGCTGCACGCGCTTGGAGTTGGATTCGTCGTCGTAGCTGGTGAACTGAACTTTGTAGCTCTTGCCGCCAGCCTTGATGCCGCCGGCAGCGTTGACTTCGTCACGCCACAGTTCAAACCCGCGATATTGCTCCACGGAATCGACGTTCAGGGCCCCGGTCTTGGAGACGGTGAATCCGATGGTGATCGGTTGTTGAGCGAATCCCGAGATAACCAGAAGAACCAGAACAACTGCGAGCAGAGTCAGTTGCTTCACAATCCACCCCGTCGGTAAGACATTTTCAAAGCGCATCGCTAACGAGAACAGAAGGAAAGATCGCTTCATATCAAGCTCCTTGTGAGGGGCGACGCGCAGCCGCTACCGAAAAGCCACCAATGTTTCCGTGAAGCGAAATCACACTACCGCGCTCGACGGCCCTCAGCCAAGTATAACTACACCGGGTCGAGCGCCTTCTCTGGTGATCCCAGTCACACTGCTGCGTGATCGACACCTCATCGGTGTCCCCGCGCGGGAACGCCTACTCCCGCTTGAGTAAGGACTCCGCCGGCAAACCGCAGATCGAAGCGTCCACGCGCCGTCGGGACATCACGACCGAAGAGATTGACTTATGGATTCAGTACCTTCAGCCCCACTGGAGGGCACACCATTTCTAATGTGGTATGACACTAAGAGACAGCTGCACTTGTAAAGCTGCCTTTCGGCGTGTTAAGGTGCGCCGTCGCTGCTACTGTGAATCGGCAATGAAATCCTGGAAACCACGAGGACCCTATGAGCACCCCTGCGGCGAAGACTGAAGCCCCCCGCAAGCATCGCCCCTATGTTCCGGAATCGATGGAAATGAAGGAGTTTACCTTCCGGGCCGTACTGATCGGGCTGTTCCTGACCGCCCTGCTAGGCTCTGCTAACGCGTACCTCGGTCTCAAGGCGGGGATGACGATTGCCGCGACCTATCCGGCAGCTGTCATCTCGATGGCACTGCTGCGGTTGATGAAAGGCTCGCTGCTGGAAGAGAACATCGCGCGAACCGTGGGCTCGATCGGCGAATCGGTGGCGGCAGGCGCCATATTCACCATCCCTGCCTTTGTCATGGCCGGCCTGTGGCCGGCACTGACGCCGGATTTCAGAACACCCGAATACTGGAAGTCGGTTGCCCTGATGATGATCGGAGGCACACTAGGCATCCTGTTCGTGACGCTCCTGCGCCGCGTGATGGTCGAGGATCCCGACCTGCCGTTCCCAGAATCCGTGGCCGCCTCCGAAATTCACAAGGCCGGACAACAGGGAGCGAAAGCCGCGAAGATTTTGTTTGCCAACATGGGCTTCGGCGCGTTCATGTATCTGCTGGGAGCGATCAATGTTTTCAATCCCAGCAACACTTTCCCCGTGAAGATCAGCGCCCTCGGAAAGAAGCTGCTGCTCCGCACCAGCACGAATCCAAACGTGGCTACGACGATTACCGGTGGCGCCACGCTGTTGACGGCACCCGACATTAGCCCTGCCTATCTTGGCGTGGGATACATCATTGGACCAAGACTGGCCGCCTTGAACTTCGCGGGAGGCTTGTTGGCATGGGGCCTGCTTGTTCCACTCCTAACCTTCACCCTCGGTCCCTACATCCAGGCCTCGATGCCGCAGGGACAAACCATCGCCTGGCCCCTGCTGGCGCAAGCCATCTACTTCTCTATCGTGCGTCCCATCGCAGTTGGCGGCATGTTGGTCGGCGCCTCCTACACCCTGTTCAAGATGCGCAAGCAGTTGGCACTCGGCATGGGCCGTGCCGTCTCCGATCTGAAAAAGTCCGCAGCAGTGCAAGCCGCCACGAATCGTACTGAGCGGGATTTGCCCGCCAAGGCAGTGTTTGCCGGTATCGCCGTCGTATTCGTGGCCATGATTCTGCTCTACTACTATTTCATCAGCGGAGCAGGCACGCTCTCCAGTTCTCAAATATTATCTGGCTGCCTGGTCGCAGCCGGCGTGATGATCATCGTCGGATTTTTCTTTGCCGCCGTTTCCGGCAACCTTGTCGGCATGATCGGATCCTCGAACAATCCAGTCTCAGGGCTCACGCTGTGCACGCTAGTGATTGCAGCCCTGCTGATGGTCGCGCTTGGCGTTTCCGGAACTGGCGGAGTTGCAGCGGTACTTGGAGTAGCGGCAGTGGTATGCGTTTCTTCCGCTGTAGCGGGTGAGATGTTGCAAGACCTGAAGGTCGGACACATCCTCGGCGGCACGCCCTCGAAGATGCAGATTGGAGATCTTTTCGGCATCGTCGTGGCATCGCTCGTCCTGTTCTTCCCGATCGCGATCCTTGCCAAGGCGTACACCTTCGGCAGCCCCGCGCTCCCGGCACCGCAGGCGGGATTAATGGCTATGCTCTCCAAAGGAATCGTGGGCGGCGACATGGCCTGGCCGCTCGTGATCGTTGGCATCCTGCTGGGACTGGCGATGATCATGATCGAGGTGAAGAGCGTGATGCTCTTCGCGGTCGGCATGTATTTGCCGCTCGGCACAACTTTTGCCATTTTTCTCGGAGGTGTGATTCGCTGGATCACCGACAAATTGCGCGATCGCCGTGGCCTAAACGATGCGCAGAAGGCGCGCGTGGAAAACTCCGGCGTCCTAACGGCCTCGGGTCTGATCGCGGGCGAGGCGCTGTGCGGCCTGCTCATCGCGGCCCTGGTGGGCTCTGGCCACGACGTAACCCTGTTCAAGTGGACCCCGCCATTTCTTCTGGCGCTGGGCGCGCTAGCGGTGCTGGCGATTGTCATGATCCGAGTTCCGCTGGCCAACGCCGGACGGCCCGAAGATCCGGCCCCGCCGACGGCCATTATGTGAGGTCGTGTGGGGATGCTGTGTGGGGACGGGCGCCTCGCCCGTCCAAGCTGAGCGCAGCTCGGCCCCACCACGTTCATGTTAGGGACTCAGGAAATGTCGATTGCGGAAAATATTGCGCGGGTGCGGGAGCGGATCGCAGTGGCGGCGCGCCGCGCAAGGCGCAATTCCGGCGAAATCACACTGATGGGCGTGAGCAAGACTTTTCCGTCCGAGCGCGTCCGCGAAGCCTACGCTGCCGGCCTGCGCGTTTTCGGCGAGAACAAGGTGCAGGAGTTTGCCGGGAAGGCGAACGCCCTGCGCGACTTGCCCGACACCGAATGGCACCTCATCGGACATCTGCAAACAAATAAAGCCGCGAAGGCGACGGAGTTGTTTGACGCGGTGGATTCAGTCGACTCAGCGCGGATGGCGGAGAAACTGAACGCGTTCGCCGACGGCGCGGGCAAGACTTTATCCGTCCTGATCGAGATCAACGTGGGTGGCGAGAAGGCAAAAAGCGGAGTCGCACCAGCCTCGGACGAACTGGAGCAGATTCTGCAAGGCGCGCCGCGATGGGAAAGTCTGAAAATTCAAGGCCTGATGACCGTCCAGCCGTACACAGAAGATCGGGAAGGCTCGCGAGCCTATTTCCGCCAACTCCGTCAGATTCGCGACAACATTGCCGCGCGCGAGCTTCCGAACATCGGCACGGCAGTTCTCTCCATGGGCATGTCGCACGATTTCGAAGTCGCGATTGAAGAGGGAGCAACATGTGTGCGCGTGGGGACGGCCATCTTCGGGGAGAGAGCAAAAGCTTAAACACAGGGGACACAGAGAAAAATCTAAGAAATGTTGCAGGTTTTCCCCTGTGTACCTCTGTGCCCTCTGTGGTAGCGCTTTTCGATGGTAGCAATTCAAAATTCGCCCAACGGCGCCACCTTCGCGGTCAAAGTCCACCCGCGCGCGAAGAAAAATGCCATCACCGGTGAAGTGGGCGGCGCGCTGAAACTCTCACTCACCGCGCCTCCCGTGGACGGCAAAGCCAACGACGCCTGCATCGAATTCTTCGCAAGACTTTTGAAGGTACCGCGTTCCTCCGTTACTATTGCAGCCGGCCAGACCAGCCGGAATAAAGTGATCCATGTGGCGGGCTTGCCGGCTGATGAAGTCCGGCAGCGTTTGAAAATCTGAAGTCGGCATCAGGAGCCGCATCATCAGGAGCGCGCTTTCAGGAGTGACGATTGACCCTTTCCGAACGCTTCCACGAGATCCGCACCGGCTTCGAACGACCCTTCTGGGTCGCGAACATCAGCGAGATTTTCGAACGTCTTTCCTACTACGGCGCTTTTGCTTCTCTTGCCCTGTATTTGCAGGAGAAGCTGAATTTTTCGACGGAGCAAACCGGGACTCTGACCGGCTTGTTCGGTGGCATGGTATGGTTTCTCGCCATCTTCGGAGGAGCCGCCGCCGACCGCCTCGGTTTTCGCCGCGCTCTTTCGATGGCCTACCTCATCCTGGCCGCAGCCTATTTCCTGATCGGATCGATTGGAGCTTCCTGGCTGGCGCCGGTGCGCAACGTCGTGCCCCTGGGGTTGTTTGTCGGCTGCATTCTCATCCTCCCCGCACTCGGCATCTCGCTGGTGAAACCTTGCGTGGTGGGCACCACGGCGCGAGCCTCAAAGGAGAATGTCCGCTCCATCGGCTACTCGATTTATTACACGATGGTCAACATCGGCGGAGCCCTTGGCCCTTATTTCGCCTCTTGGTCCCATCGCCACCTCGGTGTCGAGAATGTGTACCGCATTGCGGCGATCAACGTCTTCGCGATGTTCTTCGTGGTCATCTTCTCTTTCCGGGAACCGCGCAAGGCCGGAGATGCGCCTCCGCCTTCGATCGCGACGGTCGCGCGCAACTTCTGCGTCGTGGTGGGCAATTACCGGCTGGTTCTGCCGGTATTGCTGATCGCCTTGTTGCTGCGCGTCGGGTTGTGGATCCATCCCAGCTACAGCGTGCCTTGGTGGATATGGTTCGTGCTTCTGGCGCTCGTGCTCGCCGGTCTCAGCCGCTTCATGTGGTTCCTGGCGCTTTTCACCGGCTACTGGATCGTGTTCTGGCAGCAGTACATCAGTCTGCCCGTCTACATTCACGGCTACATCAACGCGAATGCCGACGCCGAGATCGTTCTGGTGACCGACGGGTTGACCGTGATTACGCTCACGCTCGTGGTGAATTTCCTGACCCGCAAGATCCCCGCGTTTCAAGCCGTCATTCTGGGCACGGTGATCACGTCCGCTTCGTGGTTGATCCTCGCCTTTCGACCGACGATCTGGGGCGCGGTGCTTTCGCTGTTTGTACTGGCGCTGGGTGAGATTATCCAGGCGCCGCGCTATTACGAATACATCTCGCGCCTCGCGCCTCCCGGACAGCAGGGCACGTACATGGGTTTTGCGTTCCTGCCCATCGGAATTGGCTCGCTGATCGGTGGCTGGTTTGGCGGCACGCTGGTTCACCACTTCGGAGAAGTCACTCATCAACCGGCGCGCATCTGGTGGAGCGTCACAGCGGTCGGCCTGGCCACCGCGGCGCTGCTTTGGATTTATGACAAGACGTTGAGAACGAGCCACGCAGCGGGTGCCCCATCCTAACGTCGTGCTCTTCGACGTTAGGGTGGGGTAGTTGACGTTAGCGTGGAACCGCGGTTCGCATCAGGGCGTGCCTTCAGGCGCTGGATCTCGGAATTCAAGTTTCACCACGGGCGCTGCCGCGACCAGAGCACTGTGACGCCAGATCACGGCATTCGCTTGGCGCTCCTTTTATCATGAGCACTGCTCCGCAAACTGACAGGCGGAGACGCGCGTTGCTAATGAGGGGAACATGTCCACTAGCAAAGTCACGCGCGGCTACATTGCGGACCACATCCGGCGCGTGCTGAAGGATGGCAGGTCGGCGCCGCACTCGGAAGATGTTCAGCACTTTTTCAAGGAGGAAGTACAATCGCGCGGCTGGTACACGGCCGAATTAAGAAAATTTGCGGTGCGGTTCCGGCGTAGCATTGCCCGCGAACGGGGAATGGATTTCCTGGTGCAGGTCGCCGACCAACTTTTCTCCGGCCGGATTCTTGAAGAGAAGGTGATGGCTGTTTTCCTGCTCGAAAAACAGACGGAGAATTTTGGCGAAAACGAATTCCAGCTTTTTGCCTCCTGGCTTGAGCGCGTAACGAGCTGGGCCGATCACGACGCGCTGGCGCATTATCTGCTAGCGCCGATGGTGGCCGCCGACCCTGCCCGTTGCCACGAGGTTTTCCTCTGGGCGAAGTCGCGGAATCGTTGGCAGCGGCGCGCGGCGTGTGTGGCGCTGATCCGGGGAGCGCGCGAGCAGCGGTTCTTTGAACAGATCGTGCGGCTTTCGAATCAATTGCTGCATGACGAAGACGACATGGTGCAGAAGGGATTGGGCTGGCTATTGCGCGAGACGGCCAAGGCCGATCCGACGCGCACCGTGCCGTACTTGAGGAAGATCCGAAAAAACGCACCGCGACTTGTGTTGCGGACCGCGTGTGAGACGCTGCCAGTTGACACGCGCAAGCAAAGTGTTGAGCTAGGACATATAATTAGTTATTGCCTATATCTTCTAGATACTATGGAGATCGAAATATCGCCCTTATGTTTCACGTGAAACACTTTTGATCGAAAACAAAGGACTTAGCCAAGGTTTTTCACCCGAGCCCACCCGGACCCCGGGAAATCTCGGCCCGCCGTCACAGCCCCTCATCTTCCAGATATTTCTCCACTTCCAGAGCGGCCATGCAGCCGGAGCCAGCGGCGGTGATGGCTTGGCGGTAGCGGCGGTCCTGCACGTCGCCGCACGCGAACACGCCCGGCACTCGCGTGAAGACGTTCCTCTGCGTAACCAGGTAGCCATCGGCATCGGTTTCGAGCTGGCCTTCGAATATCTTGGCGTTCGGGATGTGGCCGATACCAAGAAACATTGCGCTCGTAGGGAAATCCCAGCTTTCGCCGCTCTTCAGATTGCGAAGACGCAGGGCGGTGACTTCCTTCTTACTGACATCGAGAACGTCGTCCACCACAGTATCGGTGAGAAACGCGATCTTCGAATTAGCCCGGGCGCGATCGAGCATGATTTTCGAAGCGCGAAACTGATCGCGACGATGGATGAGTGTCACCTTGCTCGCGAAGCGCGTCAAAAATGTCGCTTCTTCCATGGCGGAATCGCCGCCGCCGATCACGGCGATTTCCTTGCCTGAAAAAAAGAAGCCATCGCAAGTGGCGCAGGAAGAAACACCGTGGCCGATCAGCGCGTGCTCGTTCGGCAGCCCGAGCCAGCGCGCGGATGCTCCGCTGGCAATGATGAGCGTGCGGGTCTGAATGGTCTCTTTGCCGACGCTTAATTCGAACGGACGTTTGCTCAAATCGGGTTTGACCAGGTGGCCCATGCGATAGTCGGCGCCAAAGCGCGTGGCCTGCTTGCGCATGTTCTCGATCAGTTCCGGCCCCTGGATGCCTTCGGGAAAACCGGGAAAGTTTTCCACCAACGTTGTCAGCGATAATTGTCCGCCCGGTTCATGCCCTTCGATCACCAGCGGCTTGAGGTTGGCGCGGGCGCTGTAGAGGGCGGCGGTGTGACCTGCGCATCCAGAGCCCATGATCACAACATTGCGTATGTCCATAGTGGTAAGAAACCGTGTTAAAGAAACAATGTCAGTAGATAGATTCTGAAAATATAGATTTCGCTTCAGACCGCAAGCCGAGGACAAACTACGGGTTCTTCTTGCTGCCGGCGCCCGCCTTGGTCGAAATTCCCACGCCCAGGCGAGCCAGTTCCTGCGGCACCATTTTGCGCGCGCCCAAAGCGTCGCGATAACGCTCCATAATCGAAGAGGCGGCGCGGAAGATCGGTTCGTACGCGCTCTGATCCGTCACCGGACTTCCTTCTTCTCCCGAGCACCGCGCCAGCGCCACCGACGACTTTCCAAAGCGCTCCAGTTTGACGCGCGAAACCGGCGTACTGGAAGACAACATCGCAGTCGTGGAAACAACCGCCGACGCACTGTCCTCGATCGAAACCTGCATTAGATCTTTGGGCTCGCGCACGCGCAGCACGAGCGTCTCCACCATATTCTTCGAATCCACGCTGAACGAATATTGGACATTGCTAAACAGGGTGGCGTCGGGGAACTCGCGCCGAACCCGGACCCAGTCGGCCGCCGAGACCGCACCGGGCGGTAAGGGTTGCATGCCGGGGATCGGAGTGCTCTGGTCAAGCGTGGAATGCCCGCGAGCCACTTCGTAATCCTTGCTGAACACCGGCTTGCCCGGTACCTTGGCCAGCGCCGACGATAATTCCTTCTGCTCGTCGGCCGAAGGCGCGCACACGTTGATGACGTTCACTTTCACCGGAGGCTGCTGGGCGGAAGCCACCGCGGCCATAGCCATGGCCGCCGTCATGATCAGAATTTTGTGAGGGAACACGGCGAAATTGTATCAGGCTCAGCCAGCTTGCATGCCGCCTGCATTTCGCCCGACCAGCTAGTCGGCTGCCCCGGTATCGGCCTCGATGGCGCCATGCCGGCGCAGCAACTGCGGCAGATTCTGCGAAAACGCCGAGCGCGGCAACACCATGTCACAGCCCACTTCGTGCGCTTTCTGTTTCAGGTCGCCCTGCACGTGCGAGAGAAATCCAATGATCGACGTCCCCTTCTTCAGCTTGCTTTTCAGTTTTGGGATGAGCGTCAAAGGCTTGGCATTGGCGTTGTTCAAGTCGAAGATGATGAGGGAAGGCTTTTCTTCGCCGTTGCTCTTCATGCGTTCGGTGAGTTCCTTCTCGTTCTTCACGAACTCCACCTTCACGTTCATCTTGCGGCCCGTGTCCTGAATCTTGCTCAGGAAGAACAGGTCCTCGACAAACGCGAAGACGCGGGAAGCAGCATCTTCTCGTGGAGCGGGTAGAGGCTCAGGATCGACCACCGGGTAGGACGCGGAAAAACCGGGCCGTCGCGGTCCTCGGTTGCCGTTGCCGTTGTCGCCGCCCATATTGGCGCGGTAGCTATGATCCATGGGAGCGGTAAAAATGCCCTGGTGCTCCTGGCGGTCGCGGCCCATCGGGCCACCCGCGCCTCGTCTCGGCGGACGCCGTCCACGGCGCCGTTTGTGTTTTCCTCCTCCTGCGGAGGAATGTCCGGGTCCTGCATTCATATTTTTTCTCTTGTTAATCCCCGGCCTGGATCACAGGCCTGATTGTTTCGTCTTCCCTTGTGATCGGCACGTTTAGGGTGTGGCGCAACGCGTGGCTCACTGCACACCGGCTAACGGCAGACCAAACCCCACATCGGCTGGATGCTATTCGAGAACGATGTTCAAACTATCTTGGCGCCTGGAGTTTTATTTGGCGCGAACGGCCAGCCTGGAAGCATGGCCATTGGGAACACCTTGATGTTACTCATGAAACCGCCGAATGCGCAAGGGGGGAGTGCCCTAAGTTTTCCACATCCGGGACATTACCAAAGTGGGCTATGGACCTTCACTGTGCAAAGGTGTTGCATTCCTGCATATCGCCGGTGCTGAACCCTTTTGAAACCAGTCCATTCGCTGCATCCTTAATTTTTTCCGGAAGATAACAGCCCCGCAGCTTCGCCTGAAGTTCCGCCCCGGCTACGCCGATATAAAAGGGGTGAAACCCGCTCCCGCCAGAGAGAAAACCTCCGCATCGCACTCGCTTGCGCTGCCGGGGCAGCCTTCGTTGCCCGCCAGCCAGTTTTTGACCGCACGCAGAATGTGTTCGGGTACGAACGTTTTTTCCGCAACGGTGTCGAAGACTACTTCAACGCCGATCCGGAACTTGCGGGCCGATCACTGATAGCTGACAGCTCTCTACGGGGCTTCGATCAACTCCATTTTGCCCTCCCGCGTCCGGTGCAGCACCATCAACTTGCCCTTGGGATCGCGGAAGACGAAAACATCTTTGTCGCGGAAGTGCGCCTCTTTGATCGCTTCTTCCAACGTCATCGGACGAAGCGCAACCGAGTCCCTGGCATGCACCAGATGCACTTCGGTGGTCCGCGCCACCGATGGAAATTTATGAACGAGAACGGAAACGGTGGCATTAACCGCCAGTCCGAGCGCCGCCTCAAGGTTGTCTTCTAACGACTAGCCGTCAAACTTCTTGACCGCCTTGCGCTTCTTGCTCAGCCACTTCGTTTTATATTTGAGCGCCTGCTTGTGCAGGTGGTCGAGAGCTTCACTGACGGCCGACGCCATGTCGGTGGTCTGAGCCAGCCCCACGATGGGACCGTTGGGCGGGTTGATCGTGATTTCGGCTTTGTGCTGCCGCTTTTCGACGGCCAGAATCACCTTGGTCTCGAATCGGTCACCTAGAATTTTGCGGATCTTGTTAAGACCGGTTTCAACTTCCCTGCGGATGGTGGGAGTAATTTCGTATTTCCTCGCGGTATATTCCACGTTCATCAATCACCCTCCTGAAAAGTAAAAAGTCGGAAGTCAGACTGCACAAGCAACATCACGACGGCAGACGATCCAGTCATCCTTGCCAATGGTCTAATTCCATGCTGCTGAGCTAGGAGCCGCGAGCTTCGAGCAAAACCGTTACCCCGAAGCTCGTAGCTCGCAGCTCGCAGCTATTTCTTCACCCTCCTCTGATGGGTGCTGGGAATCTTCATATCTTCCCGATATTTCGCGACCGTTCGGCGAGTGACCTGGATCCCCTGCGATTGCAGAATGCGGGTGATCTGTTCGTCGGTCAACGGCCGGCTTGTATCTTCTTCTTCGATCAGCTTCTTGACGCGGCGTTTCAAAATCAGGAGCGAAGTGCCGCCGCCCTCGGGCCCCTGCACGCTCTCCGAGAAGAAATACCGCAATTCGAACACACCCTGCTGCGTGTGAACGTACTTATTGGCAACCGCACGGCTGACGGTAGAAGGATGCACGCCGATCTCCTCGGCCACTTCTTTGATCATCATCGGCTTCAGGAAATCGATTCCCCGTTCGAGAAAGTCCTGCTGGCGCGCCACGATCGAGTAACAGACCTTGGTGATCGTCTGCTTACGTTGTTCGATGTTCTTGATCAGCTGGATGGCGGACTTGTAGCGATCTTTGACGTAGTTACGCGTGTCGCGGTCGTTGCCGTCGCGAGTCAACAGACGCTTGTACGCGGGATTCAAGCGCAACTGCGGCATGTCTTCGTCATTCATGATGACCAGCCACTCGTCGCCATGCTTCACGAACGCAACATCGGGCTCAATCAGACGGGCCGGAACTTTGTTGTAGCGCAAGCCAGGCCGTGGATCCAGCGTGCGGACATACTCGAGCGCCGCCTGCACCGCCTCGACTGGACGCCCGATCGCACGCGCAATTTCCTTGAACTGTTTCAGCGTCACCGCTCGCAAATGCTGATCGACGACGGCAATCGCGTCTCTCACAACTTGATCGGTCAGGGCATTGCCGTTTCTGTGCAGTTGCAACTGCTCCAGATGGTAGCGCAACTGATAGAGCAGGCATTCGCGCAGGTCGCGACAGGCGATGCCCGGCGGATCGAACTGGCGCACAACTTCCAGCGCTTCGTGCAGATCGGCAACAGTGAAGTTTACGGACGCAATCGGGGCTGGCGCTGTCGCTGTTCCCGTGGCCGCCGCTCCCGTGGCCGCTGTTCCCGTGGCGTTCGTTCCGTGGCTCGCCACGCTGGGCAGCGGAACCTCGGCTGCTATCTCTGGGTGAACATCTAGCTCAACAAAAGACTTAGTTCCAGCGCCTTCCGCCGTCAACTCCGAAAGGCCCGCGTCTTCTGCGGCTAGGTCCTCGGGCGCGAGAACGGAAGTCTCGAGGTCAGAAGTCTCGAGGCTGGAAGTTTCCGGCGTGGGCTCGGCGACAGCAATCCCGAGCGCCTCCGCTTCACCAACGATCTTGGCCGCCACTTCCACAACTGCCTCGGGAGGCGCGACCGGAGCGATTCCCAGCAGTTCTTCGTCAGTGGCAATCAGGTATCCTTCCTCGTTCAGATTCCCAATGATCAGCTCAGCGGCCTCGTGCACAGGCGGCCGCACAGAAATCGCGCCCAGTTGCCACAGCAGGTGGTCGCTCAAGTTCCCCGGCTTTGACAGGAAGTTCTCGAACGAAGGCTTCTCGATCTCTTCCATTTCTCCCGAGCTGCGATAACCGGGGTCCAGATAATCCTGGAAGAACGAGCCAAAATCAATCTCCTCAAAAGGATCCTTCTTCTCATCCGCAATGGTCGGACCCTCTTCCGTCGCGGCGGTCGCCTTGGCGGCTAGCCGGTCGCGTTCTTCCTCCTGGCGTCCGACATCGTCGAGCAGCGGGATGGCATCTTCCAGTTCTTCCAGCACCGGGTTCTCGACCATCTCGGCATTGATCATGTCCTTGAGCTCGAGCTTGTTGAGCGCGAGCACGGAGACCATTTGCACGAGACCCGGCGTCAGAATCTGCCGCTGGGACAACTTGACGTTCAGTTTGTGCTGAAGAAGCACCATTACTCCCCAAGAATTTTATTATTCCCCACCTACCCGGCTGCACCTTGACTGTCCGGTACATCGGAGTGTGGAAAAATTAGCTTCTCATGCACCGAGGTAGATCGTGTGGACACGAAAGGTCAATGTGCCCACGCTCTGGTAACTCAACTAACTCAACCTCACACTCGCTTCACACCAATGAGAAGCTTTCTCCCAAATAAACGCGCCGTACCTCCGGATCACTCCCCAACTCCTCCGGCGTACCGGAGCGGAAAATCCGGCCCTCGTTAATGATGTATGCCCGATCCGTCACCGACAACGTCTCGCGGACGTTGTGGTCCGTGACCAGGATTCCGATCCCGCTGGCCCGCAGATCGGAAATGATCTTCTGCAAATCCAAAACGGCGATCGGGTCGATTCCCGAAAACGGCTCATCCAGCAGAATGAAGGTCGGGCTGATGCAAAGCGACCGCGCGATTTCCACACGCCGCCGCTCCCCGCCCGACAACGCATACCCGCGATTCTGCCGGATATGCTCCAGTCCGAGCTGGTCAATCAACTTCTCCGCCTTTTCCCGGCGTTCATGCCAGGAAATGGGCTGGACTTCCAGCACGGCCAGGATGTTCTCCTCGACCGTTAGTTTCCGAAAAACCGAAGCTTCCTGAGGGAGATAGCTGATGCCGTACTGGCGCGCCCGTAAGTACATGGGAACGCTAGTGATATCTTCGTCGTCGTACAGCACCCTGCCTGTGTCGGGAGGAACAAGACCTACGATTGCATAGAAAGTGGTGGTCTTTCCGGCACCGTTCGGTCCCAGAAGACCCACTACTTCGCCCTGCCGAACCTGAAGGCTTACTCCGTTTACTACGCGCCGGCCACGATAGGACTTCCCAATTTCGTCGGTGGCCAGCGTGTGCATTTATCGTGCCACTTGCGTCTTAGTGACGGTCGGAGACGTTTCTTTGCCTTCTACGAGCACCCTATCATCGTGTCTGTAGAAAGTCAACGAATCGCCCGTAATTTTGCCCCGTTCGGCATCAAAAATGCTAGGAGTTCCCCCGGTCAGGACGAACTTGTCATCGGCTGCCGTGTACACCAAGTGATCACCGGTCGCATGCCGCGTCGGCTGCGTGATCACAACCTTGTCTTGGGCCACAATCCTCTCCACTTGCCCAGGCATTCCCAGGCCCGCCCCTCTTTGCGACTGGCTCCGCGGCAGCAGAAATACCGTCATCTGCTGTCCCGTCAGCGTAGCGTCGGACCCCTTCGCGGTCACCCCGCCATCCAGGAAAATTCTCCGCTCCGCATCGGCGTAGTTCAGACGCGCTGACGTGATGCGGACTGGAGTCACCTTCCCGCTCTTATCTACTTGCACCAGCACGCTCGAAACCGGTTGAGCCAAGGTGCCCGGCGCCACCCCTTGCGCCACCAACGATCGGTGGTCGCGATCAAATTGAAGCGTGGGAGCCTCCACTACGTTCGCGTTTTGCCACAAGCGGGCATCGCCGGTGTACACCGCAACCGCCGGTGAACGATGTGCCGTCATGCTGCGACTGCTCACGTGGATCGGGTCGGAGGAGGCGAGCATACCGCCGTCTGGTTGCGCTTGTAGATCGGAGTACGTGCTCTTGACGTTGCCCTCGGCAATGGCGTCGCCGGTCGTCCGGTTCATGCGAATCGTCTGGGCCGTCGTCGTCATGCCATTGTCCACCACCCGAGGTGATCCGCTCAGCACCAGCAGTTGATCGGCCGTCGTGTACTCTCCACGCTGCGCCCAAGCCCTTTGTGTGCCATCGACGTAGGCGACACCACCTGTCTGCGTGATCGACGCCACGCCGCCCTCTGGCAGGAAGACGACATCAAGCATCTTGCTGGTCGATACTCGATCGGACTGTCCCGGCGCGCCAATTTTGCTACTGACGATCTTCGCATCTGGTTCTCCATGCAGCGTGGCCAGGCGATTCTTCTCCGTGAATTTCGCCGTGAACTTGGCGGCGGTAACCACCGTCTTCTGATTCGCGCCCGGCTGCGTGATCACGATCTGCGGCGGTCCGCTCGTCTCGGCACGCTCCAGCAGACGGCCGTCCTTGACGATGAAGTCCATCACCGGGGCCGTCATCTCGATGTCTTGATTTTGCGCGTCTCCCTTCGTCGGCGACGAAGACGGCGACGACAGTGCCGACGACGCCACCACAGCTCCAGTCTGGCTGTTCGTCTGTGACAGCCGCACGCCGTCTTCGGCCTGAACGGTCTCCAGCATCTGCTGCCCCGCAAAGTGCAGCGTCACCCGTCCGGCGGCAGCATCGGCGGGCTGCGCTCCCTGGTTCTGCGCTCCCTGGGTGGCGAGTCGCACATTCCCGCTGAGAATGGCCGTGGTGAGTTGATTCCGCGTTCCGGTCAGAAACAGTTCGGTGCGATCGGAACGCTCGTGTGTTTCCGAGCGGCCATGAAGCTCGCTCTCCACGTCGCCCTCGGCAAGAATGCGGTCTACCGTGTTGTCCCCGCGCAGGAAGAACGTCGCGTGATCGGACTGCATTTGCTGCTGCTCCCGGGTCATGCGCACCCCGGTGAGAAAGACCTGCCGGGGCTGCTTCGAAATCAGCCCGTGATCGGCATTCAGATGGACCGGCTGCGGTCGACTGACGGTCATCGCCACCGCCGACAGCAAGTTCATCGTGCCCGTCTTGGCCACATATTCAATGCCCACCGCCGAACCGGACGCCTGCGGCGTCTGAAACACGACCTTCCCGCTGGTGGAGGCGTCCCCCGTATTCTTGTTGAAGACCAGCCCGTCGGTTTCAAGATGAATCGGCTCTCTCGTTTGCGTCAGAGGCGTCTGGTCCGAATGCCGCATCCCCTCGGGATTCGCTTCCAGGTCAATCAGCACCGTGCCCTTGGCGTTCACATTGCCCGACGCGGGATCGTACTCGAAGTCATCCCCGGTAATTCGGTCGAAGCGGCCGGCATCCTTGCCATAGATGACGATCTTGACGTTGTGCAACTCCGCCCGTCCACCCTCTTTGAACTGAACCGCCTTGGAAGCGCTCACTGTAAACAGAGTGCGGCCTTCGACCGACTTGGAGATCGAAAAGCCCTCGGCGGTCTGCTGAATGTCCAGGCCGATTCTCGCCGGAATGTTGTGGACGGCCTTGCGCAGACTTAATCGCGCGTAGAAATACATCCCCGCGACCGTCGCAATCATCAAAATCGCGCCCAGGGCGAACCAGTGGCGCAGCCGTGAAACCGGAGGAGCCATCAGAGGCTAGTGTAACTCGTGGGCCACGCGCCAGCAGCCTGCCCTGAGCTAGCACAGCGAGTCGGAGGGAGTGCTCGCGCTACCGGACTTATCCCCAGGGTCTATACCCGCCGCACCAGCGTCCCGGCCAGCAGATCGTGGAGTCCCTGTTTGCGCTCCGTGAACCCCACCATGATGTAGCCGATGCCCAGGATCATCCCAGAAAGCCACTTTGCAAAATGCCTTCCCGTCGCGCGTTCGAATGAGATGCGGTTGCCGTTGAGATCGGTAACCTTCATCCCAAAGATCATCTTGCCCAGCGTCGCCTGGTACGACGAGCTTTCCATGAAGGCCTCGTACAGCCAGGAACCGAAAATCAACAAGATGAAGGTGACGCCACCGCCCAAAAGCCTAAGTCCAACATGGGGAATGCCACTCATCATTATTCCTGCCAGCCCAAGGCCCCCAAAAATCATGCCCACGGGAGCCACCACGACCCGCAAAATGATGGCGTCAATAATGGCCGCAACTACCCGAATCCAGAACCCTCCGTAGCCAACTCCCACCATCGGAGCAACCGCCTGATACGAAGGCGCTGAGGCTGGGTAGGACGATGCCGGATTGGACGATGATGAAACCGCTGTCGGGACGACGCCTGGCGTCGGGTTCGTGGGCGCTCCACAGCGATTACAAAACTGAGCGCCGGCGGTATTCTGCGCTCCGCACCTGTTGCAGAAGAAAGTTCCGTTCATGACCCGGCACTATAAAGATGGATTGGCTTCTTGTCAAAAGGAAGAAGTAAGACGGCAGAAGCAGACTGCGGAAGCAAAGTGCACTCACCGGACACGCGCCACGTCGCGCAAAGTCAGCTCCAACCCGCCGAATTCCGGATGGTCGTTCATGCTGAGCGAGTAGGCGATGTCCAGGCAGTCCCCGGCCAGCAACTGCAAGCGGTCGGAGGATTCCTTCAGGCCCCAGCCCATCGCTTTGAATGCGATGTTGTCGCGCCAGGAGGATGTTGTGACGGCGGGGCAGAGCCCCGTCCCCGCACCATCTCGTTTCGGGATCGCCGCCGCGTCGGGATGGCAGCGGGGAGTGAAGTCTTGCGCTGCTGCCGCCGAGATCGCAACCGTGCCATTGATGGCGGGCGCCACTCGCAACCGCACGTGCTTGTCTTTCACCGCCTGCGGAGGCGCCATCAGCCGTACCGCCCGAGCGGCGAAAATAGGCTCCCGATTTTCCATCCCAAAAGGTTCCAGTAAAAGCAGCGCCTGGTGAAGTTCCGGCGTGACTTCTCCGAGGGGCAGTTCTCGATCGAATTCAAGCTGCGGTTCGAAATCGGCGGGAGTGAGCCGGGCGCGCGTGTAGCCATCCAGATGCTCGCGCAGTTTCTCCACGTTGGCGCTGGGCAGCGCAAAGCCAACCGCGTGCGCGTGTCCGCCGTAGCGGGAAAACAGCTCGTGACACGATTCGATCGCATGCAGCAGATGAAATGAGGGGATCGATCGTCCCGAGCCGTGCGCTTCGTCGCCCTCACGCGAGATGACCAGCGTTGGCCGCCCGTGGCGTTCCACCACCCGTGACGCCGTGATGCCAATCACGCCGCGATGCCAGCCTTCGCCATCCAGCACCACGCAATACGCTTCGCGCAACGCGGGCTCTTCTTCCAGCCGGCGCTCGATGTTGTCCATGATGCGCCGCTCTTCTTCCTGACGCTCGGCATTTAACTGGTCAAGCCGGCCGGCAATCTTCCTGGCACGCTCCATATCTTTCTCGTTGAAAAGCTCCACCACTTCGCGGGCCACGTCCATGCGTCCGGCAGCGTTCAGCCGAGGCGCGATGCGGAAGGCGACTTCGGTCGCGGTCAGCGCCCGCCCGTCGCCGAGCTTCGCAACTTCAAGCAGCGCCTTCAGCCCGACGTTCACCGGAGAACGCAGCCCTTGCAATCCAAGCTTCGCGAACACGCGATTCTCGCCCAGCAAGGGGACGGCATCGGCGATGGTCGCGATAGCAACGACTTTCATGAACGACATCAGCAGGCGCGACTGATCTTTCGCATCCAGCCGCCGCTGCATCAATCCCTGCGCCAACTTGAAGGCCACGCCCGCGCCGCACAGATGCTTGCAGGGATAATCGCATCCCTCCTGGTTGGGATTGACCACGGCAAGCGCCTGCGGAACGCCGTCCATGCCCGGCAGGTGATGATCGGTGACGATCAGGTCCACTCCGGTGCGCCGCGCCGTTTCGGCGGCGGCGAACGCGCGGATGCCGGTGTCCACGCTGATGATCAGCCGCACACCGTCTGCAGCCGCGCGCTCGATCACCTCGTCGCGCATGCCATAGCCTTCGCGGATGCGGTGCGGCACATGAAAGTCAGCCGCTCCGCCGCAAAGCTCGATGGCCGTCTTGAGAATGACGATCGCCGTTGTGCCGTCCACGTCGTAGTCGCCGTAAATCAGAACTTTCTCTTTGCGCTCTAACGCCGCTTCCAGCCGATCCAGAGCGGATTTCATCCCGCTCATCCGCAGCGGGTCGTGGAGATCGCCAAGCGTAGGCGAGAGAAAACGGGCAGCCGCGTCCGGCTCTTCGATCCCACGGCCGACAAGCAGATCGGCAAGCACAGGCAAAGCGGAAGGAGAAATTTTCAGTTCGGAATCATGCAGCGCAGCTTCGAGCACCCTGGCCTTGGGAGAATTCAGCGAATTGGAGATCCATCGCATGTGGTCAGGTCTCAGGTGCCAGGTCTTAGGTGTCAGGAAATCCCTGTACGCCGATTTGATCGCACGGTTTTCCTAAGACCTAAGACCTGACACCTAAGACCTGCCTTACCGCTCCTCGTCCTGGTCCGGCTCATCGATCATGAATCCGCCGCCATCATCCGCCAGTTCGCGCAGGTGTTGATAATGTTCGTACCAGTCCGTGCCAGCTTCATAGACGAAAACGCATCCCTGGTACGCCCATCCGAGTTGCACGAAGCCGGTTTTACCGATGTAGCTTTTCAGCCAGCGGCTTTCTTCCAGATCTTCTTCGCTTCTGTAATCGCTGTCGGCGAGCTGCTGGGACAAGCGGTCCAACTCTTCGCGGTCGAGCGCCCAGGAATGCATGGTCAGAAAGGGCGCGCCCGTGGACTTGGCCAGCTCCACGAAATCCTTCCAGCCATCCGGATTCTGTCCCGAGTCCCACAGTACGCTAGGAACTTCTTCGCACTCGACGTAGCCAAAGAAGCGGCGCATGCCCAGACCTTCAATGAAGGCCGTCATATCGTCTTTCATGCCCGTCAGGTCGTCTGAATGTGGAGACATGGAGTTCCATCATTGTACGGCTTGACTCGATCAGCCGCCACTGCGCTACGAGCTACGAGCCGCAGGCTGCGGGCAACCGGTTCGCTCGAAGCTCGCAGCTCGAAGCTCGCGGCTCAGCCACACGGAATTAGACCACGACCCTAGACAAAGCGCCGCCCGTCCACAGCGCTCCTTGTGTTAAACTTTCTGCTTACAAAAAAGCGCTTCTATCATGCTCTTTTCCAAAGAATATGTGGGCTATCTGGCCCGCGAAGTTTCCAAAAAACTGGTGGCGAGCGGTCTCATCGAGACCAAGGCGATGCCTGCTCTTACCGAGAAGGTGCACGCCGCTCTGCTCGATGAACTGGCGCTCGAGGACCGCATTAACGATGAAGTGCGCGTCATCCTTGAGGCGTATTCCGAAGAAATGCAGAAGAGCGGCGCCAATTACCAGGAAATGTTCCGTAAAGTGAAAACCGAACTGGTGAAAAAATACAAGGCTATTCTCTGAGGACGCCCCTGCCGTGCGATTGAGCCGCGACAAAGTCAACAAACTTGCCCACGCTGTCACCGACGCCGTAGCCGACTTGGATGAGGTCGACTTCATCGAGGACCGTAACACCATCCGCCTCGAAGTCCGCAAGATTCTCGAAGAGCTCCTCATGCACGAAGCCCGCATCGACCAGGCCGCGCGCCAGAAAATCGAAAGCCAGCGGCGCACCATCATCGAGGGCTCCGAGGAATGGTCGATCCTCTACCGTAAGTATTACAACGATGAAGTAAAGAAGTTGGGTTTGTAGTACTCAGTAGCCAGTACCCAGTCTCTGGGTAGCTGTAACTGGCTACTGGCTACTGGGTACTGCTTTCATCCGCAGCACATCATCCTGATCCGTATCCTTGCCCTTGATCCCAAGCGCATCAAGCTGACGCGCCACCGGCTGCACCACCTGTAGAATCTTCGCGAGCGTTTGCCCTACGGCTTCTTTGTCGCTGCTGTCCGGACCCCGGCGCTCAATCACGCTCTGGAAAAAAGTTTTCGGCCGTGGATAGACCACGATCTTGACGTCGTCGCCTTCGGGTACTCCGGCCGCTTTCTTCGCCAGCTTCAGCGCCGTATCGTAACCACCGAGTTCATCCACTAAGCCAAGGTTCTTCGCATCCTGGCCCGACCAGATCCTCCCCTTCGCAATCTCCAGCACCTTTTCCTTTGGCAGCTTGCGCCCATCGGCAACTTTACCCGTGAAATCCACATACACCCGGTCCAGCCAAGACTGGAATCGTCCCCATTCGGCGGGCGTGTAATCGTGCGTTCCGGTGAACATGGTGGCGTTCTCGCCCTGATGCACTTCGTCCCACGAAAGTCCAACTTTGTCCCACAACCCGCTGGTCAGCATTTTTCCGCCCAGCACTCCGATCGAGGCCGTGATGGTTCCCGGCTCGGCGACGATTTTATCGGCCGCCATCGCCACAAAGTATCCACCCGACCCCGCCAGATTTCCCATCGAAACAATCACCGGCTTGCCCGCCTGACGCGCCCGCACCACTTCCCGCCAGATGGTATCGGAGGCGACATAGGAACCGCCCGGGCTGTCCACGCGGAACAGGATCGCCTTTACGTCCTTATCTTCCGCAGCCGCTCGAATCGCGCCCGCCACCGTATCCGAACCCATATTCTGGCTGTCTTGCACGGGATCGTAATCGCTCTTACCGCGGGTGACGTCACCGACGCCAAACACCAGCGCAACCGTCTTCCCCCGATCGTGCGGACGCCCGGCACGGCGCAAATATTTATCCAGGTAGAGCAGCTCCGCTCCGTCGCCCGCCTGGCTTTTTACCTTGCCGTAGACTTCGTCGCGATAAGCAACCACGTCCACCAGTTTCGCCGCGACAGCTTCTTTGCCCAGATAAGGTCCTGCGTCCACCACTGACTGAAACCTCTCCGGCGCAATCTGCCTCGCCTGGCAGATGCCATCCTTCATCTGGTTGAACCATGAAGTCATGATCGCGGTCATCGCTTCTTTGTGCGGCCCCGTGTACTTAGTCTCGGTGTAAAAGTTGAGCGCATTCTTGTACTCGTAGCGGTGATCGCCATGAAAGGTTACGCCCAGCTTCGCCAAAGTTCCTTTCACGAATGGCGACTCCATGATGATGCCCGTCAGTCCGACGTCGCCCGAGGGTTGCAGATAGATATGGTCAAACGCCGTCGCCAGGTAGTAAGCCCCGTTGCCCGGACCAAACTCACCAAAAGTTTCCGAGTATGCGACCGCAAATTTCTTGTGCGCGCGAAATCTTTGGACAGCATCGCGAATTTCCTGGGTCTTTGCCATTCCCATCGGGGCCGCGCCGATCTTGGCAATCATGCCGACGACGCGATCGTCACTCGCTCCCCGATCAATCGCGTCCACCACGTCGCGCACCGTCTGTCGATCGGTCAGCAGTAACTGCGCCGACGGCGTGTCCGGCACGTCCTCCATGAACTCCTGCTCGAAATTGGCTTCGAGAATCGTCTTGGATGGAACTTTCCCCTTCGTGCCGATCACAGCCACCATCACGATGACCATTCCGATCAGCCACAGAGCTCCCAGGATGGCAAGAAACCGCACGATCAACTTGGACATGTTCTCTTCTCCTTGGAAAGGTAAAGATGAGAAAGAAGAGTCTAACTCCAACCCCGCGCCCAGAGCGAAAGCGCCATTCTATGCTTTGTTATCTCGAGGCATTGTTATCGCGATCAAAGCGAAGGATCTGCAGTTTGCTGAAAATCGAGTCGTGCTATGACTGCTGCGACGGCGTCGTGATCGCTCCCTCCGCCGCCGAACTCACCAGCGCCGCGTACTTCGCGAATACTCCGGTTTTATACCGTGGCGCCGGGGCCTTCCATCCCGCCAGACGCCGCGCGATCTCGGCGTCGGAAATCTCCAGTTCCAGCCTCTGGATCTTGGTGTCAATGGTGATGCGGTCGCCCTCGCGAATCGCGGCAATCGGCCCGCCCAGCGCTGCTTCTGGCGCAACATGGCCGACCATCAGACCGCGGGTTGCACCGCTGAAACGTCCGTCGGTGATCAGGGCGACGCTTTCGCCCAAACCTTCGCCCACAATCGCCGCGGTCACGCTCAGCATTTCGCGCATACCGGGTCCGCCCTTTGGACCTTCGTAGCGGATCACCACTACATCTCCAGCCTTGATTTGCTTGCTGGTTACCGCCTGCATTGCCGCTTCTTCGGAATCGAACACGCGCGCCGGCCCCGTCTGCGACTGCCGTTCGTGGCCGCTCATCTTCACAACTCCGCCACCTGGAGCCAGGTTCCCTTTCAAAATCACCAGACCGCCTGTCGCCTTCAGCGGCTTACTCAAGGGAGCGATCACGGTCTGTCCAGCAGTTTCTTTCGCTGCGTTCGCCTCTTCGGCAAATGTCTTCCCGGTCACCGTCATCGCCGAACCATCCGCATACTTGCCGTCGAGCAGCCTCTTGGCAATCACTGGAATGCCACCCGCTGCGTCCACATCCGCCGCCACGTATTTTCCCGCAGGCTTCAGATCCGCCAGCAGCGGTGTGCGTTCACTGACTCGCTGAAAATCGTCGATATCGAGCGGCAGCCCCATTTCGCGCGAAATTGCCAGAAGATGAAGGACGGCGTTGGTCGAGCCGCCCGTGGTGGCCACGCCCGCGATCGCGTTCTCGAACGCCGCATGGGTCAAAATATCGCTCGGACGAATCCCTTGCTTCAGAAGATTCATCACTACTTCGCCGCAGCGGAATGCTACTTCGTCCTTGCGCGGGTCCATCGCCGGGATTCCGTTGAATCCCATGGGCGAAAGTCCGATCAGTTCCATCACCGTGCTCATCGTGTTCGCCGTGTACTGCCCGCCGCATGCACCCGCATCCGGACACGCAACATTTTCCAACGCCAGCAGATCCGCGTCGCTCATCTTGCCCGCCGCATTCGCACCGACGGCCTCGAACACATCCTGAATGGTTACGTCTTTGCCGCGATACTTCCCAGCGGCAATCGTTCCGCCGTAAAGCACCAGACCGGGCAGGTTCATCCGCGCCAGCGCCATGGCCGCCGCGGGTATGGTCTTGTCGCAACCGACAACGCAAACCGCCGCATCGAACATTTGTCCGCGGCAGACCAGTTCGATCGAGTCGGCAATCACCTCGCGGCTCACCAGCGACGCCCGCATGCCCTCGGTGCCCATGGTCTCGCCGTCGGAAATCGCGATGGTGTTGAACTCCATCGGCGTGCCGCCCGCCGCCCGAATCCCTTCTTTCACCTTGGCCGAAAGCCGCCGCAGGTGGAAGTTGCACGGCATGGTCTCGATCCAGGTATTGGCGACAGCAATCAGCGGCTTCGCAAGGTCGTCGTCGGTGAAGCCAATGGATTTGTACATGGCGCGCGCCGGAGCCCGGTCGCGCCCGTCAGTAATGTTGCGACTACGATGCTTGAGGTCCATGGGGGTAATGCAGACAGTGTATCTGAATGGGAGAAGTTCTCGTTTTCCAGTTCTCAGTTCTCAGTGAGCGCCGCAGAATTTTTCTGAGAACTGAGAACTGGAAACCGAGAACTTCTCCTTTACGCGTTCACCACTTTCGGTCCCGTGGGCTTGGCTGTTTCGGTGGCCTTCTTCTTATCCGAGGGCAGCCACGACATCATCGCCCGCAACTGCTCACCTACTTTTTCAATCGGGTGCTGCTTCGCGCGCTCACGCAGCCGGGCAAAGTTCTTGCCGCCCTTCTTGTTCTCTTCAATCCATTCCTTGGCGAAACTGCCATCCTGGATTCGCGCCAGCACTTTCTTCATCGCCTTGCGCGTCTCATCTCCCACAACCATTTCGCCGCGGGTTAGGTCGCCATACTCCGCCGTGTTCGAAATCGAATAGCGCATCCGGCTCAATCCGCCTTCGTAAATCAAGTCGACGATCAGCTTCATCTCGTGCACGCACTCGAAGTAGGCGATCTCGGGAGCGTAACCGGCCGCCACCAGCGTCTCGAAACCCTTCTGCATCAGCGAAGTCAACCCGCCGCAGAGCACAGCCTGTTCACCGAACAAGTCGCTCTCGGTTTCTTCTTTGAAGGTCGTCTGCAACACGCCGGCACGCGTCGAACCAATGCCGTGCGCATAGCTGAGCGCGTATTCATGCGCGCGTCCACTCGCATCCTGGTGGATGGCCAGCAACGAGGGCACGCCTCCGCCCTGCGAATACACGCGCCGCAGCAAATGGCCCGGACTCTTCGGCGCAATCATGACCACGTCCACATCTTTCGGAGGCTTGATGGTCTTGAAGTGAATCGCGAACCCATGCGAGAAGCCGAGAATCTTCCCTTTGCGCAGATGCGGCTTGATGGCCGATTCGTAGAACTCGGCCTGGGTCTCGTCCGGCGTGAGAATCTGTAGCCAGTCGGCGCGCTTGGCGGCTTCCGCCGGAGCCACCACGGTCATTCCATCCGCGCGCGCCTGCTTGGCCGAGCCCCGCCCGGGATCGAGCCCGATAATCACGTCGTATCCGCTGTCACGCAGATTCTGCGCCTGCGCGTGTCCCTGCGACCCGTACCCGAAAACGGCAATGGTTTTGCCGTTCAGCGCGGAAGGATTGGCATCCTTTTGATAAAAGACTGTGGCCACTGGAAAGCTCCTTATGATCTATGTTGGCTGAAATGCTGAATCATGTTTGAAGGCAACGAACCGACCGAGCGGTCAGTTTAAGAGATGCTACCCACCTCGCCCTCCCGGTGTCAACCCCGGATCTATATAAGGGCATGTCAAGAACATTTTTCTCCCTCCGCCGGAGGCGCAGGTTTGGTTCGCGCCATCCAGCCCCTCTCACCATAGAAGACGCTCGTCTGGTGTCGTGCCCCTGGGTTATTCCATCT